>Ga0256843_1000755_pt1 | contig 26914 bp, 26 predicted proteins | sample AlvinellametaG_FD_191572 | JGI IMG/M metagenome (GOLD analysis project Ga0256843, IMG submission 191572) | Pompeii worm associated microbial communities from hydrothermal vent at the East Pacific Rise, Pacific Ocean - Alvinella | ecosystem: Host-associated > Annelida > Integument > Unclassified ... | reverse complement strand
ATTAAAATAATTTTTACATAAACATATTATAAGAACATTTGAAGTATAATTCCATCAAATAATTCAGGACTGCCTCTTAACATCTTAACACAGCCCTCCATTAAATTTTTTTGGAGTTGTTAAACAAAATGTTTCTTTACGATACACTCTCTTTAATTTTTGTAGCACTTATACTTTTAGGTACAGTGCCAAATCTTTTTTACTCTGCAGGTTATCTGCCTCATATTGAGCGAAAATCATACTATCTTGTGCACTATTTTGCATTTATTTTCTCTATGATCGGTGTAGTTCTCAGTGCAAATGCTTTAGTCTTTCTTTTCTTTTGGGAGCTTATGAGCCTCTCTTCTTGGCAGCTCATTTTAACTGAGCCAAAAGAGAAGAGCACTATTGAGGCGGCACGTTTTTACTTCTTTATGACACATTTTGGTTTTGTTTTTTTGTTGCTTTTTTTTCTTATAGTAACAAATGGAGATCTGGAGATTGGCTTTGCGCAGATGAAGAGCATTGCCACTGCGTTTGCCTACCCTACTATGCTCTTTTTCTTTTTGATCTTGGGCTTTTTAAGCAAAGCAGGAGCAGTTCCCGTGCATGTCTGGCTCCCGTATGCCCATCCTGCTGCACCTTCGCCGGTCTCAGCACTTATGAGCGGTGTAATGCTCAAAGTTGCCCTCTATGGGATGTTTCGCTTCTTATTTGATGTGCTCTATCCATGGCCTCTGGAGTGGGGAACATTTATTCTTATCATTGGTTCCATTACTGCACTTGTTGGTATCTTATATGCGATGATAGAGCATGACATTAAAGCACTTTTGGCAAACTCCTCTATTGAAAATATCGGTATTATTCTCATTGCGTTTGGGATGGGGATGATCTTTGACACTTTGGGTATGCACACTCTGAGTACATTTTCATTCATCGCAGCGCTCTTTCACATCTTTAACCACATGGGCTTTAAATCACTTCTTTTTATGGGTGCGGGAGCTGTTTTACATCAAACGCATACGAAAAATATAGAAAAATATGGCGGACTCATCAAAGCGATGCCTGTCACTGCGTTTACTTTTCTTTTTGCAGCGATGAGCATTACGGCACTGCCACCGAGCAACGGGTTTTTAAGTGAGTGGATGATCTTCCAGTCCATGCTAAGTTCTAGTAATATCACCGATGATATGTCACTCAAGCTTGCCATTCCTTTTGCTATCTTTGCACTTGCTATGACAGGTGGTTTGGCGATCGCAACTTTCATAAAAGCCTATGGCATCAGCTTTTTGGGACTACACAGAAGCACCAATGCAAAACATGCAAAAGAGGTCAATCTTTTTATGCAGACAGGTATGGTGCTGATGGCTCTTTTTATTGCTTCATTGATGCTCTTTGCTCCTGAGTTCTTGAAATTTTTTGATGGACTCTTTGTTGCAATGGGGCTCCCATCTGTCTATGCGCAGATCTTTCCTCAGGGTATTCTCTCTATGCACTCTGTCGGCGTGAACGGAGGTGTCGTCTCTCCACTTATTTTACTTGCTGCGCTTATTGGAGTTACCTCACTGTTGATTTTTGCCTATAAGCTCTTAGGTGTTAAAGAACGCATCTACCACACATGGGCATGTGGCTATAAGACAAGTGCCGCAACACAATATACATCCACTGGTTTTTCAGGTGTGATGCGAAGATTTTTTAACTGGCTCTATCAGCCACAAGAACATATCACAAAGCAGAATCTTGCAGGGCATGAGACAAAATTCTCAGATGCAAGTTATGAAGTACGTATAAAACCGCTTTTTGAGCGATCTATCTACGAAAATATAAAAAAATTGACCAATATTATAAGTTACTGGGTCTACCGCTTGGCACATTTTGAGCAGACTCGCTATCCTGCCATGATCTTTAACCTTATGCTTTTTATTCTCTTTAGTTATCGTGTTTTCACCCATGAAGTAACTTGGGAAAGTTTGATGATAGAGTCAGCGATGATGCTTATATCTATCAAAATCTTAGTCATAGGAGATAAAAAGTAATGTTTGTTTTTGATACGCTCTCTTTAGTTTTTGTTGGACTTATTCTTTTGGGTGCTGTACCAAACCTCTTCTATTCTTCGGGGTATCTCCCGCATATTGAGAGAAAGATGCACTATCAACTGCACTATTTTGCTTTTATCTTCTCTATGATTGGTGTTGTTATCAGCGCCAATGCGCTTGTCTTTTTATTTTTTTGGGAGTTGATGAGTCTAACTTCTTGGCAGCTTATCTTAACTGAGCCAAAAGAAGAGAGTACCATAAAAGCCGCACGCTTTTATTTCATTATGACTCATTTTGGTTTTCTCTTTTTGTTGCTGTTTTTTCTTATGGTGACCAATGGTGATTTAGAGATCAGTTTTGCACAGATGCGAGATATTGCCGCTGCGTTTAGTTATCCGTCGTTGCTCTTTTTCTTCTTGGTTTTAGGTTTCTTAAGCAAAGCTGGAGCTGTACCACTGCATGTTTGGCTTCCTTATGCTCACCCTGCCGCACCTTCTCCTGTCTCAGCACTTATGAGTGGAGTGATGCTCAAAGTTGCCATTTACGGACTCTTTCGTTTCTTATTTGATGTGCTTTACCCATGGCCTCTTGAGTGGGGCATAGTTATTTTGAGTCTGGGAGCGCTCTCCTCTTTGGTCGGTGTCTTATACGCTTTAAGTGAGCATGACATCAAAGCACTTTTAGCAAACCACTCCATCGAAAATATCGGTATCATTCTCATCGGTTTTGGGATGGGAATGATCTTTGATACTTTGGGTTTGCATACCTTAAGCACATTTGCCTTCATCGCAGCGCTCTTTCACACCTTTAACCATATGAGCTTCAAATCTCTGCTCTTTATGGGTGCAGGAAGTGTTCTGCATCAAACCCATACAAAAAATATGGAAAAGTATGGTGGACTTATAAAAGCGATGCCACTGACTGCATTTACATTTCTAATCGCTGCCATATCCATCTCAGCACTACCTCCAAGTAATGGTTTTTTAAGTGAGTGGATGATCTTTCAGTCAATGCTCTCTTCAAGTCATATTGATAATGTCTCACTCAAGCTTGCCATCCCTTTTGCCATCTTCGCTCTTGCTATGACAGGAGGTCTGGCGATTGCCTGCTTTGTAAAAGCATACGGCATCGTCTTTTTGGGTCTGCACAGAAGCAGTAATGCAAAACATGCGCATGAAGTGAATTTTTTGATGAAAAGCGGTATGGTTTTGATGACGCTTGTCATCTTTTCTCTGATGCTTTTCACCCCTTTTTATATCAAATGGTTCGACAAGGTCTTTATTGGGCTTGGACGTAGTTCTGTTTATGAGAAAATCTTTCCCGAGGGTGTATGGCATATGCACTCAGTAGGCATAAACGGAGGTATCGTCTCTCCGCTTGTATTGCTTATTGCACTTGTGAGCGTTACGCTGTTAATGTTCTTTGCCTACAAACTTTTCAATGTTCAAACCCGCATACACAACACCTGGGCATGCGGCTATAAGACATCAGCCAAAACGCAGTACAGTGCAACAGGATTTGCCGGTCCTATACGACGCTTTTTCAGCTGGCTCTATCGACCGAATGAACATTTGGAAAAACAGACAGTAGCGGGACATGAAACAAAATTCATAGACTCCTCTTATGAAGTACACGTAACGCCACTTTTTGAAAATGCTTTTTATAAGAGTGTGGCAAAAAGTGTTAACTTTACGAGTTACTGGGTCTATCGTCTGGCACATTTTGAGCAGACACGTTATGCTGCGATGATATTTAACATTATGCTTATGGTACTTTTTAGTTACCGCGTTTTTGCAGAAGGGTTCTCTTGGGCAACTTTTGTTTTAGAATTTCTTGTCATGCTCGTTTCTATAAAAATCTTAATTATTGGAGATAAAAAATGATCTACTATTTTGGCACTATCCTTGTGTTGGTACTACTTGCTCCCATTCTGCTCTCATATATGAAAGCAACAAAGATGGTACTTCTTTTTAAGCGTCCCATCTCTCTAATGCAAGGCTATAGAGACTTCTCAAAACTGATGCAAAAAGAGACGATCATATCTTCAGAGAGCAGTGCTATAACTCGCTGGGCACCTTTTTTGGTTCTGGCTCCTCTTGTCGTTATTATGTTCTTTCTTCCACCTGTTGTCAAAGGAGCATACTATGTCAGTTTTGTTGATGCCTTTACTATTACAGGGCTTATCTCGCTTTCGACATTCTTTCTGATGCTGCTTGGACTTGACAGTGCTAGTGCTTTTGGGGGAATGGGGAGTTCAAGAGAGGCATTTATCTCTGCTCTTGTTGAACCTGCCATGGTACTTACTATCTTCTCTGTTTCGCTTATGGCAGGGAACTTGGGTGTAGGTCAAGCAGGTGTCAATCTTGCACAAGAGTTTCCAAAAGAGCATATGGCAAGTTTTTTGTTTGCAGGTATAAGCTTTTTTATTTTACTTATTGCTGAAAATGGGCGTATTCCTGTGGATAATCCAGATACGCACTTGGAACTCACGATGGTGCATGAAGCGATGATACTTGACCTTACGGGTGTTTACTTGGCAATTATTGAGAGTGCGGCATCTATTAAATTTGTTATCTTTGCATCGCTCTTTGCCTCTTTGTTCTTACCTTTTGGTTATGAGTTCTCTGCACCTGTGGCAATCCTTATTTTCATTTTAAAACTCTTTTTGGTCGCTACTCTTGTAGCTTTTTTGGAGGTAAATACAGCAAAACTCAGACTCTTTAAAGTTCCTAACCTTTTAGGGCTTGCCATAGTCTTTGCTTTTTTATCACTTATCACATTTTATGTATTAGGAGCGTAGATGATTGATTTTTTGATTGGACTTTTTTTAGCTTCACTGATTGTGGCTCTCTTTACGACACGACTTTACAGACTACTGCTTTGGTACTCTCTCAACTCTTTGACGCTTGGGCTTTTAGCGCTTGGAATAGGGAAAAATATTGATGACAATGCGATGATCATTACGGGTGTGGTAACTATTGTTATCAAGGCGATAGGGATTCCTTACATTTTAAAGAACCTCTCCCAAAAGTTTCATTTTGTACGTCAGATCACACCTGAGATAAAAGTACAGTATGCAATTATGCTTGTCCCTGCTATTTTGGTCTTTACATTTTACCTCTCTGAACCAATTACACATATGATACATACAAATGCAAACTATGTTGCAATAAGTATCTCATCGCTGTTTCTCTCACTTTTACTAATGATGGAACATAAAAATGTTGCTCCTAAGATCATCGGATTTTTAGCGATGGAAAATTCACTCTTTTTACTTGGTGTTACAGCGACCGATGGTATGCCGATGCTTGTAGAACTTGGGATCTTCTTTGATCTTTTGATGGCCATTGTCGTTATTAATCTACTATTTCACAAAGAGGAGATGCGCGTATGATGTTAGCACTTTTACTGCTGCCTGCACTCATTATGTTTGGTGTGAGCTTTATAAAAAAACAAAAAGCAAAATACCTGCTTGCCTTTACCTCTTTTGTCATCTTATTACCTATTGTCAAGCTCTTTTTACTACCAAAGCCTTACAATATTCTAGGCTCATATCTTGTTGCTGACAAGCTTGATACCTATGTTCTTCTGGTCTCTTCCATTGTAGGTATTGGAGTAACTTTGGCACTTTTGACACTGGACAAACATGTAAAGGTCTCTCCAAAAGCATATAGAAAGTTTTATCGCTTTTTTGCCATCTTTTGGGTTGGGCTTATCTTCTCAATCTTATCAAATCATATGGGTATCTACTGGATAGGGCTTGAGCTTGCAACGCTCTCTACTGTTTATATGATTAAGACAAACTACACATCAGCGGCACATAAAGAGGCATGGAACTATATGATTGTCGGTGCTATTGCCATCTCTTTGGTGCTCTTTGGTATTATCTTGATGTATGCGAGTGCCAAGCCAATATTGGGTGAAGATGCGATGAACTTTGATCTTCTTTTAGCGCATGCAAAAGATATTCCTTCCCCATTTTTATTTGAGATGGGTTTTGCTGTGACAACTATCGGTATGTTTGTAAAGATGGGATTTTTCCCTATGAATCTTTGGCTTGCAAATATTGAGCGAGCCTCTTTTTACCCTGTGGCAGCACTCTTTAGTGGTATCTTGGAATCTGCTGTAGTGATCGGTTTTTTCCGTTTTTCAAAAATTGCAATGGCCGTTAATTATGATCATCTTTTTATCTTTGTTTTTGTCTATACTATTTTGACTATTTTCATTGTCTCTTTCTTGATCTATCGTGCCAAAGACTTTATGCGTCTCTTCTCTCTTTCAGGAGTTGAGCATATGGCACTCATTGTTATGTTTTGGGTGAGTGGTGCACCATTTGCAGCGCTGCTTCACTTTGGGGCACACGCCTTTTTAAAACCGGCACTTTTTCTCTCAACAGGGGTTTTAGAGTCTAACGGGAAGTATAAAATAGCAGGAGCGTTGCGAGGGTACAAAGGGCTCAAAGGAACACTTTTTTGGTTCCTTGTATCACTCTTTTTACTTGCTATCATCTCACTACCACCAAGTCCAATGTTCTTTAGTGAGCTTTATGGTTTTGGTGCGATGATAACAACAGCAAAAGAGAGCGATCATATGCTTGCAATGATCGGTGCAGTACTCTTTTTACTTATTTTACTCTCCATAATTTTCTATCGTTTTGTCGCAATATATCAGTCGATGAAGTATGAAGGTGAAGAGAAAGAGAAAAAAGTGTACAGTAGTGAGCTGTTTGCATTAATCATCTTTGCTCTCTCTTTGGTGGGTCTGCTCATTCCTCAGACTCTTACATATTTGCGTTCAATTTCTTAAAGGTGTAGCACTATGGCAAAGAAAAGAAAATCAAGAATGGACGCAGTAGAACTTGCAGAGGAGGAGAATGTCGTCTCCTTTCATCCTCGTGATATGAAGAGTTTTTATGCGTGGGATGGAGATGTTTTGGTGCTCAATATCCTTGGAACACCAAGTGCAAAGAAAGATGTTATAGGCAAGCCAAAAGGGAATCAACTCAAGATCAGCGTAACTGCTAATCCCGTAGGTGGTCGTGCAACAGACTATATGGTGAAGTGGCTAGCAAAAGAGTTTGGTGTGAGCAAGAGTGATATAGAGGTGGTTTTTGGACGAATGAACATCAACAAACAGTTACGGATCAAAAATCCGCAAAAACTGCTTAGAGTTATAGAAAAGATGGAGAAGAAGTAGATGAGATTTATAGCACGCTATGCAAAAGAGCTTGAAGATACTTTTGAGATCATAACCGTATATGAAGATGAAGTTCAAAAAGAGCAGATCGCTAAAGAGACTCCACATATAAAAACTTTGGCGAAAAAGTATCCTGCCGCTATCTGGTTCGAGAGAAAAATGCAGGATGATTTTGGCATCATCGTTGAAGATGCCTTTGACAGACGTCCACTTGTACATCAGGAGCGATTTCCAAAGAGTGTACATCCTTTGAGAAAAGATTTTATCCAAAAAAGTCTGCAAGAGGAGGAGTACACTCCCTATAAATATGAAGAGATCCGTGGTGATGGTGTTTTTCAGGTGGCGGTTGGTCCAATTCATGCAGGTATTATCGAGCCGGGACATTTTCAATTTTCTCAGGCAGGAGAGGATATGCTTCACCTTGAAGTACGACATTTTTATAAAAACCGTGGTATTGAGAAGATGCTTGAGGGCAAAACGCTGTTTGAAGCCAAGCCAATCATAGAGCGGATCAGTGGAAATGAGAGCATAGCCTATCAAATATGCTGGCGCGATATTGTTCTGCAGGCAGCAGGACAAGAGCTACCTTTGGCGTTACAAAAACGCCACGCCTTTTTACTTGAACTTGAGCGTGTTATCCACCATATAACCGATTTGGGATTTATTCCAAATGATGCAGGTTTTGGAGCGGCTTTGGCGTATGCCTCCAAACTTGCAGAAGATACGCGAAGAAAGATGAAAGAGATCACAGGACATCGTTTTGGTTTTGGTGCTATTGAGTTTAGGAACAACTTTATAGATACTGCTTCTACAAAAGAGTTCTTGGCAGATCTGAGTGAAAATATACAATGTTTCAAAGAGTGGATCATTGATGTTCCTTCTCTGTGGGACAGACTTGATACTACGGGAGAGCTTCCATTAAAAAAAGCGATAAAGTACTCTACCCTCGGAGTTGTCGCTCGTGCATCTGGACTGACGCAAGACAGAAGAATAAATCCTTTTTATCTACAAAACGGTTTTCTTATGGCAAGTGAGGTGAGTGGAGATGTTGCTGCACGATTTAAGATACGTTTGGCAGAAGTGGAAAATGCTCTGCTTATGATGGAAAATTTTCTAGAAGAAGATGACACTGCGTTTACTCTTGAAAATCTACAGGATGGCGAATATAAAAGTTTTTGTGAAAGTTCAATCGGTGAACTTTTTATGGCTATAGATATTAAAGATGGTCTGATAGAGCGCTTTTTTGTACGTGATCCAAGCTTTATGAATTGGCAGGCTTTGCATATTATGATGCGTAAAGATATTATCGCCGATTTTCCACTTATCAATAAAAGTTGTGATTTAAGTTATGCGGGGAATGATCTATGATTAAATTTTGGAATAAACGGGTACAACTTGGGATTTTAACAGAAAACCTCGAACTCGATAATGAGCTCAAAACAATACAAAAAGAGATAAAAGAGCAGGTAAAACGAAAATTTGCAGGCTCATTGGCTATTAGAATGGTCGACAGCGGTAGTTGTAATGCCTGTGAAGCAGAGTGTAATGCCCTTGCAAATCCTTACTATGATCTGGAGCGTTTGGGAATCTACTTCGTAGCAAGTCCGCGTCATGCAGATGTTATGCTGCTCAGTGGCATAATGACATTCAATATGACACCGCATGTCAAAGAGGCATACGAGCAGATACCTGCACCAAAATGGGTGATCTCGATGGGAGATTGTCCTGCAATGGAGAGTGTGTTTGAAAAAACCTATGCGATCAATGCACCTGCTAACGAGCATGTTCCAGTGACACATCACATAAAAGGCTGTCCACCATCTCCAAGAGAGATAATGGAAGGAATTTTGGAGTTTTTGAGAAAGATCTAGTTTGTTTATACTCTCTTGAGCCGATAAATTTGTTTTAAAGCTCAAAATATGATACGATTATGGAAAATAAGAGCTCAACAAGGTAGAATAAATGCAAGAGAAGCAGTGGATATGGCAAGATGATAAATATCCTGATTTTAAATTTGATAGAAATGCACTCTCTATATTGCTATGTAAAGTATCACGTGAAGATGGAAAACTTGAGGGAATTTTAGACTCTTTTCATCAAAAAGAACTTGAAAGTCTGCTCCTCGAATCAACTGCGCAGGAGATTGTAGAGTCATCTCAAATCGAGGGTGAAATCCTTCAAAAAGAGAGTGTCCGTTCCTCCATCTTAAAAAGATTACAAACTCTTGATGACCCGCAAGATCACTCTACCGATAAGAGTGATGGATTAGTAGAAATGTTTATGGACAGCAGTACAAATCATAATATTTTAACAAATGAGAGACTCTTTGGATGGCACAACACTCTATTTCCAAGTGGATACAGCGGACTTCATAAAATTAATGTAGCCTCCTACAGGAAAGAGGATATTTCTGTTGTATCACAAAAGAACGGCAGAGAAAAGATCCACTATACCGCTCCGCCACCTCATGTACTTTTAAATGAAATGAATCGTTTTTTAGAGTATGTAAATAATGCGCAGGAGAACCCCTATATCAAAGCTGCAGTAGTGCATCTTTGGTTCCTAACAATACACCCTTTTGATGATGGCAATGGTCGAATAGCAAGGGCGATAACAAATTATATACTATCAAAAGAGTTAGCATATAAACAAAATTACTATTCTATTTCAAATGCTATTGCTAAAGATAAAAACTCTTATTATGATATTTTAGAACATACACAAAAATTACTTTATAATAAAGAGTTGACAATTAACAGTTGGATAGAGTGGCATACCAACATGATAAAATATGCCATTGAGAGTTCTTTAAAACAAGTAAAAACAGTTTTACAAAAATCTCTTTTTTGGGAGAGAGCCAGAGAATATTCACTCAATCAAAGAGAGATAAAAATACTTAACAAACTCCTTGATGCCGGGGAAAATGGTTTTGAAGGTGGTTTAAATAGTAAAAAATATCTCTCAATAACAAAGACATCACTAGCAACTGCGAAAAGAGATATTAAAGATCTGTTAGAAAAAGATTTAATTGAAAAAATAGAGGGAAGTTCAGGACGTAATACACGCTATAAACTGCAGCTTAAGGGGTAAAGATCCAAAAAGGATCTTTAGTCGATAGTTTCGTAAACTTCAACACTTGGTCTGCCTGCGAACCAGTCACGTGGAGGCATATTTTCGTGTGATTTTTTAAATGCTTCACTCTGTGTATATGCTAAAAAGCTTGGCATATCATTCCAGATAGTCTCGATAACGAACATATTGTTCTCACTCATATGCGGGATTGGTTTTGGTGCCATGATCTTCATACTTGAAAAACCAGCTTGGTTTGAAATGTCATGCTTTGCCATAGCCTCTTTAAGGTGCTTTGTATATTCTTGGAAAAACTCTTCTTTAATTGGGAACTTTGTTAAAACTGTAATCATTTGTAAATCCTTTAATTTGTTTGGGAGAATGATAGCACTCATAGATAACTACTTGGCAAATTAGAAAATTCTCCTTAAAAGAATTTAATAAAGCCCATTTATCTGCGCATCACTGTCCATCATAAAGAGTGCATTATTTACCACTTCATCCCCTGCGTTTAGTCCGCTTAGAATTATGTATGTCTGATTATTCAGCGGTTTTACTGCTATCTCTACAGGCTCGTACTCACCCTCATACTCACCTAGCATAAAAGCGTAGTATCTTCCGTTTTTAAGTATTACTGCACTTTGAGGGAGTGTTAGATAGCTTCTTGCTTTATCCTTTGAGATCACACTCGCATACATACCGGGAAAGAGTCTATGATCTTTATTTTCTAAACGCAGTCGCAGTGTCAATGTAGCCTCTTTAGGGTCTAAGTTCGGATAGAGCAGTTTTTTACTTGTTTTGTAGACTTTATCGGTCGTTTTAAAACGTACACTGAACTCATCAGCACTTTTAAGCCACTTCACATCATCTTCAAATATCTTCACTTCTACCCATACCTCATCAAGATTGACGATCTCAAAGAGCTTCGCTTTGGCATTAAACGCAGAACCGTTTGTTATGTTTTTCATGAACAGATACCCGGAGACCGGAGCATATATCGTTGTATCAGATGCAAGCTTTCTCTTACTGAGCACACTTTGTATCTCTTTTGCATCTATATTTAAGAGTTCAAGTTTGAGCTTTGCACTCTTTAGCATTCCTCGGTTATTTTTAATCTTAGCATATTTATACGAGTTCAAATAATCCTCTTTTGCTTTAAAGACCTCAGGAGAATAGAGCTTTACAAGTGCTTCTCCCTTTTTCACGCGCATATATATCTTATTGGCATAGAGCTTCTCAACAAAACCTCCAAAACGTGGTGAAACATCATACACACGTGCTTCATCTGCTTTTACATACCCGTAATTTTTCTTCGAATGTGATGTTCTTATCTTCTGTACTTTCACTGTCTGTACAGAAAAAAGCTGCGTTACTGTCGGTTTTTCTGCTGCGTTTACACTCAAAAAGCTTCCACAGAGTAAAAGAGTTACTATGATATTTTTCATTTTATTTTTCCTTGCAGCTCGGCTATCTTTGCCGCAGCTCTATTGTAGTTTGCAGTAGCGATAATGCTTTTTTTCTCCAGATCAAGCTTTTGAAACAACACATCAATATACTTAAACAGGTCACTTCCCGTTGCTATGGATGAGTTTGAAAGCTCAAACATATGTGCGACCTGAGGCAGTGCATCATCTTGAATGATATGGTAGATATTATATGATGCGAGCATCTGTGCATAGTAGACTTCAAGCACTGCGTTTACACTCAACTGCGTATCTCTCTTTTGAGAACGTTTAGCCAGTAAAAGTGCCCGTGCTTCTTCTTCTTTTGCATCCTCAGTACCATAAATAGGTAGGCTCAGACCTACCCCAAAGTTAAAATAGTTATCATACTTTTCTCTATAGGCATAAGCTGCGAGCAGATTGACATCAGGGTAGTTGTTGATATTTGAGAGTTCTACTTTTGCCTCTTGTTTTTGCACCTCTTTGTCTTGAAGTGCGATGTCGGGATTAAAACGCAGCGACTCTTTGTAGGACTGAAGTTGTGGTCTGTTTGTTATTTTTAGATCCACATCCACCTGCTTGATTCTAAATGCAGCCAATGCCGAGAGTCGGGCATAGGCCTGTGCCATTTGAGATACCAGTAGTGTTTTTTGTACCTGCAGGTCTGAGAGTGAGAGTTCTGCTTTCATAATGCCCATATGCTGATTATCGCTCATACTTGTATATGATTCATAGAGTGTTATATTTCTTTTTGTAAGCATTATGTACTCATCTATGACGGCAGTTAACTCTCTAAGCTCCCAGATTTCGTAAGCTGTTGTTTTGATACTTCCCGCCAGCTTCACTTTTGCTGCTCTTAATCTCTCCTTTAGCAGATTCTCCTCTGCTAGGGCGACATCCTCTTTTCTTGCCCGCTTGGAGAAATAGGGTATCTTTTGTTTAAGGCTCAACACTGTTTGACTCATTGCTTGAGATGAATCCAAAGTATTTTTTGAAAGGAGTAGTTCAGGATTTGCGAACTGATCTGCTATATCAATGTTTTGTCTGTTTGCTTTGAGTCGTGCTTGAATGACTTCAAGAGAGGGACTTTTTTGTAAAGCCTCCTCAATTATATCGGACAGATCCATCGCCAAGAGTCCGTTTGAAAGCAGTAAAAGAGAGAGAAGAAGAGTACGCATCATCTTTACCTTAAAAGTTTATACTCGTTTTTACACGAGATTTTCTACCTGTTTTAGGAGTGATAAATATATGCACCTGCCATGTTCCGCCCATTGCAAAATTGAGTTTGGCTTCATAGAGACCATTTCCAAGATCCTTTGCCTCTACTTTTGACTCCATAGCAGGCATTCCGGGCATCGCCGGCATAAAAGCACGAACAACAACTTTGGCATCATTAAGAGGCTTAGTCTTTTTCTTGATACGCAACTCCAAAACATTAGCACCTGTTGTAAGCGGTTTCTCTGCCGTAATATGAACCTTCACACTTCTAAACTTTGCATCTTTGCTAAACGCAGCGCCATAAGAGAGTGTTACACCCAAAAGCAGTGCTAAAAATATTTTTCCTAAAGTTTTCATTTTTTGTCCTTTTTATCTGTTTGTAAAAGTATATCTTTGAAGTGTGTGGGCTTTGTGTTGTCAAGTATTTATAATATAATCATTCCATGAAAATATTACTTTTAGAAGATGATACGGCTTTAGCAAATATCTTGGTTGATTTTTTAGAGGATAGTTATGAGGTACATCATACCTACAGTATGAAAAAAGCACTGCAGATGAGCGAAGATGAAAAATTCGATCTCTATATCTTCGATATAAATGTACCCGATGGCGACGGTATCTCACTTTTACGTGAGCTTAGAGAGTTTCATGATGAGACCCCTGCCATATTTATCACTGCGTTTCACGATACGAAGTATCTCAAATCAGCGTTCGAGTCAGGTGCAAATGACTTTATCCGCAAGCCTTTTGACCTCGAAGAGCTAACACAGAGAATCGACAATATAAAACGACATTTCGGACTCGATGCCCTCATCTCTTTAAGTGATTCACTAAGATTTGATGTAAAGACACATACACTCAAAAGTTCCCAAACAAACATAAAGCTCACACATAAAGAGAGTGACTGTCTACACTATTTTTACAAGAACCGTCACCGTGTCATCAGCTCTGATGAGCTGTTGCAAAACTTTTGGGAGTTTGATGAGATGCCGGGAGACGATGCCATACGAACCATCGTCAAAAATCTGCGCAAGTACATAGGAAAAGAGCGTATTGTCAACATTCGAGGAGAGGGGTATAAGTTTGAATGAGCTAGAAAAAAAATCCTTTTACTCTTTTTTACTGCTCTATCTCAGCTCCTCTGCTCTTTTTATTCTTCTGCTTGGCTACTGGTACTACAACGCTCAAAAAAATGCACTTGAGAGTGAAACCTACTACAAGCTCGAACACCTCGCAGATAAGCTCTCGGGACGTATCATCAATGCACATATGAAAGGCTCAACACTTCTCTTACCACAAGAGAAAGGATTTGAGTACAGCCTTATTCCAAGTTATGAAAAAGATAAATATCAAGTAGGATACTTCGAGAAGAACGCAACGAAAATATTGGTCTCCTCAGCACCGCAGGAGCATCTCAACATTGAGTATGTAGTGGTCAAGACCAGCACTTACTTCAAAAGACTTCACAGCCTCCAAAGAGAGGTTCTCACTGTAATGGGCATCAGTTTCATACTTATCGGCATCATCTCCTTTTTTCTTGCGAAACTTTTTATGAGACCATTGCATAACAGAATGAGTCAGATAGAGAGTTTTATCCAAGATGTTTCACATGAGCTCAACACCCCTATCACAGCACTGAAGATGAGTGCAAGCAGAGCACTACAAAAAGAGGTCTACAACAAAAAGATACTCACAAATATCTCCATCAGTACAAAACAGCTTGAGAGCATCTACAAATCTCTCACATTTTTAAACTTCGAACAAAACACCCAAGAGCCGCAAGATATTAATCTCAAAGAGATACTCCAAAGAGAGATAGGTTACTACGCTGAACTGACAGAGGCAAAACATATCAACATTGTCACTACGCTGAAAGATAGTTACTTTGTCATGGTTCCAAGCAGAGCCGAGCTGCTCTTCTCAAACCTCATCTCAAACGCAGTGAAGTACTCCATGCCAGAGACAACCATCACCATCACGCTCAAAGACAATACTTTTACCATACAGGATGAAGGTGTCGGCATAGCAGCAGATAAACGCAACGAAATATTTAAGCTCTACAAGCGTGAATCAAATATTGCAGGAGGATTTGGCGTGGGACTAAGCATCGTAAAACAGATATGCGATACCTACAATATTGATATAGAAATAGAGTCTCAATTGGGGCACGGCACGCTCTTTACTCTACGCTTTGGTGACTCCCGTCCAAAGTAAGCACGGCTTGGTACTTTTTTTGCTATTATTATAGAAAATATTTCACATAGGGTACTCAATGGCTAAAGCAAATGACGATATAATCATTATTGAAGATAGTGATGCCGTTTTAGACGCCCAAGGTACCCAAGAAAAGATCCTCGATATTGAAGCAGAAGAAGAGGCTAAGAAGAAAAAGATAATTCTTTTTGGCGGGATTACCATCATTATAGTTCTGCTTATCGTAGTGACCGCTCTACTTCTACTCTTTAAAAAATCTCATGAGATACAAAAGATAGACTTTTCAAAATTAGATGAAAAGCTCGAAAATAATAAAAGCGTCGTTCTCGAACCTACAAAACTTGAAAATATGATCGCAAAAGCGAACTATCTCTACACTAACGGTTCAAAAGAGAAAGCACTCACGCTCTATGAAGATATTGCCCAATACTCCAAAGCGATCTCAGAGTACAATCTAGGAGTAGCACAGCTCAAAGGCGGACAGTATGAAATCGCTCTTAAGACATTTCAAAAAGCGATAAACAATGACGAAAAACGTTGTGTCAGTGCCATAAACGCAGCAGTATGTTCTCTGCATCTTAATGATAAAGAGAGCTTTAAATACTACATAGATCTGGCGTATGCATACCTGCCAAATGAGATAAGCTCACCCCTTTACTCATACTACTACACGCTGATAAACTACTATGATAAAAACTACCTTGCAGCACTCAATTCGCTTAAACACTCTTCATCGAATGCCTACCCTGAAGTACAGGATCATCTCAGTGCAAAGATAAATGCACTTTATGAAAACAATTACGACGCGATCGATGCGCTTGAAAAGCTCTCTGATCCTTTAGATACTTTTAGTCTGGGACTTCTTTATGCAAGAATCGGGGATTACAATCTGGCAAGCAACCATTTTGAAGATGCCATCTTGAAGAACATCCAGCCTCTTCGTGCCAGACTTGCCTTAGGATTTATCAATCTAAAAGCAGGACATATCAAAACAGCTTCTGCGATGATAAAGAAAGTAACAAAGAAATACCCAAAAGAGGTTTACAAATATTATCCTATCAGCGTCACACTTAAAGCATCTCTTTTTGATCCGCAAAAAGCGCAAAAGTTATATAGAACAAAAATCATAAACTCTCAAAATATTGCCTTTAGTAAGATCTTTTACTTTTCGCCGTATAAAATATTTAACGCAAACCAGACTATCAGCTACATTAGAAAAGGAAATGCCAATATATATATTGACAATGTCAAATCAGCTCAAACATATCTCAAACGCAGCGCCTCTTCTTCCAATGTAAACGCAGGACTTACTCGAGCAATCAAAAAAGCACTCTCTATGAAAATACGAGAAGCAAATGAAGAGCTGCAAAGACTTGCGAAGCTCCAGCCAAAGCACTCTATCTTACAGTACAACCTTGCACTTACCTATGCACAGCTTGGAGACATCACACAGGCTCATAAACATTTTTTACGCTCTTACTATCTTGATGCAAAAAATTATCTCTCTGGTATATATGCCGTTATGACAGGGAAAATGATAAACAAAGACACCAAAAAGCTCAAGTCCATCATCGCTGATTCTGTTGCTTCTGAAGATGACAGTGAAGAGACAGAACTATACAAGACACTCCTGCAAATAAGCGGAAATGATTATCTTTCAGCAGTTGAATGGTTGGAGAACAGATACAAACAAAGACCGCTCTATCTTGTACTTAACACCTTAATAGGAATGAAACTACATCATTATGATGAAGCTAAAAAAGCAGCACAAAAACTTACCATACAATTTCCAAAAGATATACTCCCTCATCTTATCTACATAGATACACATTATTACAAGGATAAACCTGCACTCTATGTTGAGAATGTAAATAAATATCTAAAAAAACAGCACTTTACTTTTACAGACCTCTATTATGGTCCCTATGTTACAAGATACCTCTATATCCAAGAGAACCTTATCACAGGTCAACTCTACTATCTTCGTAAACAGCTTGAAGCAAAACTCGACACCACGACAGACAATACCCATGAGATAGAGAGTGCACTTGCACTTGCATCACTTTATGATAAACATTTTGAAGAGTCATACACGCTCTACAATCACCTCATAGACGAACTGAAGGTTAGAGATGCCTATACACTCTATCTTGCTTCTGTGGCTTCAACAGCGGCCAATCATCATGCCAATGCTATCGCACTGCTTGAACTCTCTATAATGAAAAACAGAAGCTACTATGAAAGTCGATATGCTCTTGGACTCTTATATCTCGAAACGAAGAACAATGAAGGCGCGACGATTCAATTTGATAAGATAGATAATGATGCTTTTGAGTCAAACTACTTTGAGTTCAATATTGATGAAGATAAGTTACTTTATGAGAAACAACATCCCCAAGCGGGGAAAGAGGGTTAAAGAAAATAGCCTAAGAGCGTTTCACTGCCACTTATCTGATTTCCTACATTTACGTTTAATTTAAATGATTTTGGTAGATATATAGTCGTAATTCCATTTAGCATTACCCCATATCTTGCTCTGTTTTGCAGCTTTTCATCTTTATATATATCAATGTAAAGAGGAGCAAAACTTCTTCCTAGACGATGAATTAGCTTAATCGTATGCTCATTATCATCTGCAAGTTCAAGTGAAGCATACTCATTTAACTTATTAAATAATTTAGATTTTGTAGAGACTCTTGTACCATTTACCAAGTTCATCTCTTTAAGTGTAGACTCAAAAGGAACTCTTAAAACTGATACATCAAGATAGCCTGATTCGATTTCAACTCTATATCCATATCTATCATCTTCTATCTCTTCAATTTTCACTACTTTCCCATCTACAGGAGAGACCAAAGCATTTTTTTCATAAGAGACAAAAGACTTCTCAGGATTTCTAAAAAGATAAGCACATATAAGCATAAAGATAAACGCAGCAGTAGCTAAAAGCTCCAGATCCAGCATAGAGAGTAGTAAAAATGCTGCAAATGCGTATGCTATGTACTTAAAAGAGTGTTTATGTAAAATAAAAAGATTATTTTGCATCTTCCGACTCATCTTTTGTATTTTTACTCATCGTTGCATCTTCTTTTAACTCTTCAGCAATTGTTTCAGGTGTCTCTACGACTTTAGACTCTATGCCATTTGCTTTTTCAAAATCAATGATGATCTCTCTAACTTCATCACCGGTAATATTCTCTTTTTTGTAAAGAAGTGCGACCATACCTTCGATCGCATCTCTATACTCTTCTAAACGCCCAACTACAGCTGCATATCTCTCATCAAGAGATTGTTTGATAAAGTCATCCATCTCTTGTGCCATCTTATCACTGTACTCACGTGTAGATTGTTGTACGCCACCTAAGAATGATTGACGTGATTTTTCAAGTACCATTAAACCTGCAATATCTGTCATACCGTAGGTTTGTACCATTGATTTGATAATATCAGTTGCACGCTCTAGATCGTTACCTGCACCAGTTGAGATCTCACCTATGAACACTTGTTCAGCTGCACGACCACCTAAAAGTACGTCGACTTCAGCCCAAAGCTCATGTTTTTGCATCATAAACTTATCTTCTTCTGGCTTGTTAAGTGTATATCCAAGCGCTGCAAGTCCACGAGGAACGATAGAGACCTTAGATACTTTTTTCGCACCGTCAGTAGTCTCCGCAAGAAGTGCATGACCACTCTCATGATAAGCAACGATCTTCTTCTCTTTTGGATTGATACGACGTGATTTTTTTGCAAGACCTGCAAGAGCACGTTCAACCGCTTCATACATATCTTGCTGTTTCACTGTTTTTTGACTTTTACGTCCTGCTAGAAGTGCTGCTTCATTGACAATATTTGCCAAGTCCGCACCTGCAAGACCTGCAGTAAGACGTGCTATCTCTTCTAGTTCAACATCATCATCGATTTTTACATTTTTCACATGTACTTTTAGGATCTTGATACGTCCCTCAAAATCAGGTTTGTCAACAAGAACCTGTCTGTCAAAACGGCCAGGTCTGAGAAGTGCAGCATCCAATATCTCAGGTCTGTTCGTCGCTGCTAAAATAATAACCGGCGTATCAGTACCAAAACCATCCATCTCTGCAAGAAGCTGGTTGAGCGTCTGTTCACGTTCATCATTTCCACCCATTTGCGCACCCGCTGCACGACTTTTACCAATAGCATCGATCTCATCGATAAAGATGATAGAAGGCGCATCTTTTTTTGCCTGCTCGAACAGGTCACGCACACGAGCTGCACCAACACCAACGAACATCTCAATAAAGCTAGAACCACTTACTGAAAAGAATGGTACATCTGCTTCACCTGCAACTGCTTTTGCAAGTAGTGTCTTACCAGTACCAGGGGAACCTACAAGTAATACACCTTTAGGGATCTTTGCCCCTATCTCTACATAACGGCCAGGATATTTTAAGAAGTCAACGATCTCTTGAACTTCCTCTTTTGCCTCTTCAACACCAGCTACATCATCAAATTTTGTTTTTGGTTTTTCTGAGTTTATCATCTTTTTAGAGTTACCCATTCCAAGCAGACCGCCACCCATACTTTTTTGCATACGTCCTGCAAAGAACATCCAAATCCCAATGATGAGTAAAAATGGAAATAACCATCCAAACATCTCTGTAAACCAGTTTGTTTCAGAGAATCCAGTATATTCTATATTTTCTTTATCCAAAAGTTTTACAAGGTCGTTATCGCCTTTTATCACTCTTGTAGTATATATTTTACTGCCATCTGTAGACATTGCCTTGATAATAGTTTGCCCTATCTCAACTTTCTTAACACTTTTATCTTTTACTAAAGTTTTTAGCTCGGAGTAGCTTACTGGTTTTACTCTTGCTGCAGCACTACTGTTCATACTACCCGCTGCCATTCCAGCACCATCACCGACCATTACTTTAAAAAGCAATATAACAACAACTGAAAAAATCGCAAATGTTATCAGTGGATTTTGATTAAAAAAGTTATTATTGTTGTTATTGTTGTTCTTATTCTCATTATTTGCCATATTATGTCTCTTTTCTTTTTAGTACGAGTGTTATCCACTCTTCTTGAGCTATCTTCTCTATAATGTCACAATCTTTGTAGTAGTTCAATACTTTCTCTTCGTATTTGTCTAAAATACCTGATAGAATCAAAACTCCATCTTCAGCCAAAGCATTCTTCAAATCATTTGCAATAAATGTTAGAACATCAGCTACGATATTTGCAACGACTATATTATATTTTTGATCTAGATTCGTTGCTGAACCTTCCCAGATTGAGTGAAATTCCAAATCATTCAACTTTGCATTTTTAATTGCGTTCTCAACTGAGATCGGATCTGTATCACAAGCATCAACTATAGCACCAAGCTTCATAGCTCCTATGCCAAGTATTCCACTTCCACATCCTACATCTAAAACTTTATCACCCTCTTTTACATATTTTGATATTGCTCGGAGTGAAGATGCAGTTGTTGGATGATGACCTGTTCCAAATGCCAAAGCAGGATCAATAGCGATATTTATGAGATTGGGATTTGATTCGCTCCAAGTTGGATGAATGTAAAATTTGTCAATGGCGAGAGGTTCTATTGAATTTTTGTAAGATTCGACCCAGTCGTTGTTTTGAAGCTGTTTTTGCTCGAACTCTATCTCTATTTCTTCACCAAGTGCTTTTTGAAGTGCTTCAGTAAACTGTTCTAAACCCCATACAATCGTTTCGAGATTATCTTCACTGCGAATGATAAAACCGTCATCGATCTCTTCAAAACCGACAGGAAGCGTATCTGCTAAGAAGTCAGCATATAAAGAGTGGTGCGAAGAGACCTTTACTGTAAGCTCATAATAATGCTCTTGCATTACTCGGCAACACCCATCACCGCAGCTAGTTTCTCTTTTAATACTTGAGGAGTAAAAGGTTTTACAATGTAGTTGTTCACACCTGCTTTAAGTGCTGTAATAACTTCGGCTTTTCCGCCTTCTGTTGTAACCATAATGATCGGTGTATCTTTAAAACGTTCATCTGCACGCACTTTTTTAACAAGTTCAAGCCCATTCATCTCAGGCATATTCCAGTCAGTAATAAGCATCTCAATATCTGGATTTGCATCCATTTGAGCCCAACCTTCGACTCCGTCTGCACCCTCGAGGATATCTTTGTACCCTAAACGTGCCAAAGTGTTTTTAATAATACGACGCATTGTAGAACTGTCATCAACCACAAGTAATTTCAAATGAAATCCTTTAAATATATATTTTGTTTTTGTCTATAATAATATCAAAATTTTGTTTGCTTTACCATTAAGCCAAAAGTTTAAACATCTTCGCCAGATCCAATCGTCCCTCATAGTAAGCTTTTCCGATGATAACACCATCAACCTCATTTGTAGCTATAAGCGCCTTTATATCATCTTCATCTTTTACACCACCGCTTGCGATAGTACTTACTCCGCTCGCTCTTGCTATCTCAACCGTAAAGTCAACATTTACACCACTGAGTGTTCCATCTTTGCCCACATCTGTACAGATAATAGCCTCGACACCTGCGTTTGCAAACTCTTTTGCCAGATCAGTCGCTTTCATCTCGCTCACTTCACCCCAGCCTTCAACAGCTACATAACCATCGATCGCATCTATACCCACAGCTATTGGATATTTCGCTGCCATATCTTTTACGAACTCTGGATCTTTTACTGCGATAGAGCCCAAAATGATTCTGTCGATTCCGATTTCAAGCATCTTTTGTATGGTCTCTTCATCACGAATACCACCGCCTAGTTCAAGTTTGACATTGCAGTTCTCTCTGATCTTGATTATCTGCTCAAGATTTTTCGGCTCACCGGCAAAAGCACCGTTAAGGTCAACCAAGTGTACCCATTCAGCACCCATCTCTTCAAACTTCTTCACCAAGCTCCAAGGCTCATCCGAATAAATCTTCGCACTATCCATCAGCCCTTTTGTAAGGCGTACCGCTTTTCCGTCTTTTAAATCTATCGCTGGGTATAAAGTCATTTTGCTTCTGTTTCCTTTTTATAAGTTTATAAAATTTTCTAAAATCTGTAAGCCGTTCTTATGGCTTTTCTCAGGGTGTGGCTGGATACCCATGATATTGTTGTGTGCCACTGCCGATGTAAATTTATAACCGTAGTATGTCTCACCTATGATATCCTCTGCATCATCACATACAGCATGATAGGTATGCACAAAGTAGAGATAGTGTTCATCATCAAGCCCTTTAAAAAGAGGATGCTCTTTTGTGAACATTCTGTTCCATCCCATATGCGGTACTTTTAGCGGCTCTTCAAATTTTGCTGTATCGAACTTGACAACTTTACCCTTTATCAGCCCAAGACCTTCACTGTTGCCGAACTCTTCACTGCTCTCAAAAAGCAGCTGCATTCCAAGACATATACCAAGCATCGGTTTTCCTGAAGCAGCAAAGTCCCTGATGGCATCTACCATATCACGCTCTTTGAGATGCTCCATCGCATCACCAAATGCACCTACTCCAGGGAGTATCAGTTTGTCATACTCTTTAAACTTTGCAGGATCACTCTCTACGACCGTCTCACTTCCCAGTTTGGCAAATGCGTTTTGCACAGATGCCAGATTTCCCATGTTATAATCAATTATTGCTATCATTATTCATCTATCTTTAATTTTGTAAATTTAATATATATTGCCAGACTTACCAGTAGTGCAGCAACACCCAGCACGATATAAAGTGCGAAAATCAACTTGTTCGGATCGATTATCGCAAATTTAAATACAAGCATCAGCGCTTCAATTGAGAGCGCGATGATAATACTTCCTAAAAACCGCACCATCGTTTTATGCGGACCCGAGATATTATGCTCTTTATGCCGACCGAGTATCTCCTCTTCTATGAGTGTCTTTGAGAGGTCGAATATGGCCAGAGACAATGTTAACAGAATCGTCGCTTCGAACATATCTTTGATCTTAAACTTATCTGGTGTTATTTCATAGATAAAAAAGCTCTGAATACCTTTAAAAAAGAGTAGTGCAGCAACAGCGATCAGTGCAATTGCAAACGCAGCATAGGCAAATTTAAAAAATTCGCTGAAAAGATGGTCCATCGTCGTAGGATGTGCGATCTTTATCGCCTCTTCAAGTGGAATGTCCAAACATGCTACATACTTGAGCTCTTCATTTTCATTGAAGATAGGAGCAGAAGCAGTGACGGTCAAATCCCCTGTGATAAGAGAAGGATAGGGATCGGTAAGTGTACAGCGTTCTTCTCTGACAGCACGATAGTAGTAAGCGCGGTCAGCTCGTATTTTTCCAATATCATCATCGATCTGTGCATGTTGTGTAAAAGTAGGACTTACTTGAACACCCTTCTCATCAAGTAGATAAACACCTTCACAGTTCTCAAGTTCTGCTTTGATCTTCAGCAGACGAGGCATAATCATTTCACGAGTGATAGATGGCAGCCTATTTGGAATATTTTTGGAAAAAAGATAACAAAAATAGGCTCTTGCTTTGGTGCGACCCTCAGCATAACGCTGAATATCTAATGCAACCATATTTATACCTCCCCTTATTTTATTGTTTGAATTATATCAAAGATTGACTATAATGTCATTAATGAACAAAGATATTAAAAAGATTGCAATAGTAAGACTTTCAGCACTTGGAGACATTATCAACAGTGCCGTTGTTTTACAATTTATCAGACAAACCTATCCAAACGCAGCGGTTGACTGGATAACTGAAGAGCTCTTTAGCGGTGCTCTTGTATCTTTAAAAGAGTTACGCAGTGTCCATACCATAAACCTAAAAAAGCTCAAAAAAGAGAAAAGCTGGAAACTCTTGAAAGAGAACATCTCAAAACTACGTTCTTTAGATGAGTATGACATCATCATCGATATGCAGGGACTGATAAAGTCTGCCATAGTAGCACGTATCATTGGTAAAAATACCCATGGTTTTGACAAGGACTCCACACGAGAAGCTTTAGCGGCACTGCTCTACAAAACAACATCGTATATTCCATACAGTGAAAATGTGATCAAACGCAACTGCTTTGTTGTTGGCGATGCTCTTGGATTTACTATCGATGATGAGATGCTTTTAAAGAAAAAAGCTGTTTTTGCGGTAAGTAAAGAGTTTCAACTTCGCAGTGATGTTAAAAATATTGCTTTTGTCATCGGTGCCTCTTGGGAATCTAAGATATATCCAAAAGAAGAGGTCGTCAATGTATGTGATGCTCTTAAAGAGCAGTGCTACATTATCTGGGGCAATGCAAAAGAGCGAGAAGATGCAGAGTGGATCTGTGCACACTCTGAGTACGCAACACTTGCTCCTGAAATGAACTTAGATGAACTTATCTCTTTTATCTCCCATGTTGACCTGCTAATCGGAAATGATACTGGTCCGACACATATCGCATGGGCGCAGAACATACCTTCTATCACCCTACTTGGTCCGACAAACAGACGTATGCTCTATGAAACACCAAAGAACGTAGCGATCGAGTCACCCTCAAAAGTAAATATTATGAAGATCAACAAAAATGACTTCTCTATTAAAGATATTCCCTATCAAACAATTTTAAAACAAGCGAAGGAACTACTAAAATAATGGGCTACAAAGCACTTCTGATACTTGAAAAAATCCTCATGGCACTTCCGCAGAATGCAAGAAAAGGTTTCTTCACCTTTTTAGCATTTATCGGTTATATTTCAAGTAAAAAATATCGCAATATCGTAAAACAAAACCTCAATTATGCTTTTGACAACAGCATGAGTGAAGAGGAGATAAAAGCGATAACAAAGTACTCTTTTAAAAATCTGCTCTTTAACTTTATGCATCTTATGGAACTGAGACATATCTCAAAAGATGAACTTGCAAAGAAAGTGAGTATTGAAAATATGCAGGCTGTTGAGAGAGTACATAAAGAGGGACGTGCCGTTATCTATGTTACTTCTCATTACTGTTCTTGGGAACTTGGAGGTGCTGCTGTGGGTGCATTTATAGAACCTACTGCCGCTGTTTACAAAAAGATGAAAAACAGTGTTTATGAAAAATGGCTTCTTGATGCACGTGCACGTTTTGGAAACACAAATCTTGAAAAGTCCAATGTGGTAAAACCATTGATACGACTTATCAAACAAGGTAAAGCAAGTGGAATCCTAATAGATACCAACATCAACAAAAGAGAGGGTGTGATAGTAAACTTTATGGGTAAGCCAATTAGACAAACCTCTACACCTGCCTATTTGGCAAGAAAATTCAATGCTGCGATCATTCCAGTATCCATCCGTACTGATGATGAAGAGCATTATACACTTACATTGTATGATGAGATCAAAGTTCCTAAAACAGATAATGAAGCAGAGGATATTCAAAAAGCAACTCAGCTGCAAGCAGACTGGCTAACCTATATTATTACAAAAGAGCCCAAGTTCTGGTTCTGGCTTCATAGAAGATGGAAAAGTGACAAGCCAGAGATCTATAAAACCAAGGACTAAAAGGTATCTTTTAATTCGCACTCTTTAGAACGTGCTTCAAAGAGTTTTAAAATCGTCAGAAAAAAAGCAGTGATTGCAGGTCCTAAGATCATACCCCAAAATCCAAAAGTGGTCAAACCTGCGATAATAGCAAAAAAGATAACCAATTCATTCATTCTTGTTGCCGTATTTTTTAGCACTCTTGTATTTATTTCACGAATAATAAGTGGCTTAACGAAAGTATCTGCCACAATAGAGATCACCACAACAGAGTAGACAGCGATAAAGATCGCACTACTGTTATGCCCAACTGAAAACTCATAGATCATAAATGGTAACCACATCAATATACCACCCACCACAGGGATAAGCGATGCAAATCCATACATGATTCCAAAGAGCAGTCCATTGTAACCCATAAATGAGATGGCAATACCAAAGAGTGCACCTTCAAACATTGCCGTAGCTATGATGGAGTAAAAAACAACACTCATAACAGAAGAGAGTTCACGGATAAGTAGATTGCTATCCTCTGTTGACATCTGCACGATGCGTTTTAAGAACTCGACCATGCTTGTACCATTATAGTTCGCAAAGAAATAAAAGACGATAACCAAAAAGGCATTTTTTACAAATCCGGCACTGAATGCACCTATTTTACCTGCAATATTTAAGGCATTTGCCGTCAGTGTATTTATATTTATATCTTTTATCGTATCTGCAAAATAGGGTTTTACAAATTGGAGATACTCAGGAGGATTCGTAATAAGATTTTTCAGATACAGCTCAACATTTTTTAGGGTATCTGGATTTAAGTGATTGAGCTTAATGGTCATATTTGTTAGAAAGTAACCCAAAGGAGCAAAGAATAAAATAGCCAACAGAAGACTCGAAAGCAATGCTGCTGCCAATTTTGAATGGAGTTTCTTTTCAAGATAATCCTGCAGGTTTGATGTTGAAATAGATAAAAGTGCTGCAATAGTTATAACTATTAGAAAAGGTGAATAGAGCAGATACATCCAGTAGAGTGCCGTTGCAAATAAAATAGCTATAAAATATTGTGTTCTCATCTAAAAAAGTGTCCCATCTGCGTTTACACAGCTCATATTGAGCACATCATAAGTAGCTGGTGTCGCTCTACGCCCTTTTGCTGTTCGCTCAAGATAACCATTTGCTATAAGATATGGTTCAAGGACATCTTCCACTGTTCCTTCATCTTCACTCAACGCTGCTGCAATAGTGCTAAGACCCATCGCCCTGCCCTTTGCAGATGCAAGAAGATTTAAAAG
>Ga0256843_1000754_pt1 | contig 26918 bp, 30 predicted proteins | sample AlvinellametaG_FD_191572 | JGI IMG/M metagenome (GOLD analysis project Ga0256843, IMG submission 191572) | Pompeii worm associated microbial communities from hydrothermal vent at the East Pacific Rise, Pacific Ocean - Alvinella | ecosystem: Host-associated > Annelida > Integument > Unclassified ... | reverse complement strand
CCATAAAGTAGCGCAAGTGTTACCGCATATGGCGGGGGTCAATCTTGACGAAGGTGATGAAAACTTTGCACCGAGTCAATTTGTCATTACCGACATTCGTGCGGGTATGGAAGTGACAAACGTCACACCCGGAAAATTGAAGATGATGTTCAATGTCCGAAACTCTACCAAGACGACACTTAAAGATGTAGAAGCTTTTGTGGATAAATACTTTCATGAAATGGACTACACACTGGTTCTCAATCAAAGTGCAAAACCTTTTGTTACCAATAGAGACTCAAAAGTGGTACAGAAAATGCTTACTTCCATCAAAGATGTTACGGGTATCGATACAAAACTATCGACTGCCGGTGGTACGAGTGATGCGCGTTTTTTCGGTGAGTATGGTATAGATACGGTAGAGTTTGGTGTCATCAACGATACCATCCATGCACCGAACGAGCGAACATCCGAAGCGGAGGTGGAGGCACTGTATAAAGTGTTTCTGGAAGTGATAGAAACTTTTTAAAAGGATGCTGTGTGATTAAAAGAGAACTGTTTTTCAAGCCGGAGGTAGATGAAAAAGTCGTAAATGAAGCGTATGATGCGCTACGTGAAGAGATGGAGAGTGGCAGAGTAGGGTATTATCTTCTACCTGAGTCTGATATGCTGATGCGTATCGAAGCGTTTATCGATGATTATGACTTTGATGCTAAAGGAATCAAAAATATCGTTGTGATCGGTATTGGCGGTTCTTCTCTGGGAACAAAAGCGGTGGATTCTCTTTTAAGACACACTCCTTCAAGAAACGGTAGAAAGTTAGTTTTTTTAGAAAATGTCGATCCGGTAGAGATCGAAAACAATCTCAAAGATCTGGTATTTGAAGAGAGTTTTTTTATCATGATCTCCAAGTCGGGTTCTACCATAGAAACGACTTCTCATGTAAAACATTTGGTAGCACGTTATGATGCTCCTGTCGAGAGTGAAAAGTTTAGAAGTCATTTTGCATTTGTCACGGATGAAGGTTCACCTTTGGATGCTTTCGGTAAAGCGTGTGATGTGCCTGTTTTTCATATTCCTCACAATGTAGGCGGTCGTTTTTCCGTACTCTCGGCGGTGGGATTACTGCCTTTGACACTGCTAGGATACGACAGCAGAGCTTTGCTTGCTGGTGCCAAAGCTTTGAAAGACTCCTTTTTTGATCGTAATGAAGAGTTGTTGGTGCAAAAAGGACACTACTATGCGACACATAGTAAAGAGTATCCTATCAACGTACTTTTTTCTTACGGAAGTGCATTTGCCGAACTCAATGCCTGGTATGTACAGTTATGGGGCGAGTCTCTTGGGAAAATCGATGCGCAGGGAAATCATGTAGGTATGACACCGGTGGGTATCATCGGTTCGATCGATCAGCACTCTTTTTTGCAGTTGTTGATCGAAGGACCTCGTGACAAGACGGTGACGATGATCAAAGTGGATGATTTTGAAACACCGGTAACAATTCCTGACGTTTCCTTGCCAAATCTTGAAAAAACCGACTATATCAACGGACATACTTTTCAGGAACTACTCAATGCGCAGTGCGATGCGACGATGGAGAGTATCATGAAGCAGGGCATCCCTGTCGATAAGATCAAAATGGGTAAACTCGACGAGTATAATACCGGGTATATGATTATGTATTATGAGCTATTAACTTCGTTATGCGGACACTTTCTAGGTGTCGATACCTACAACCAGCCGGGTGTCGAACTTGGAAAACAGATATTAAAGGAGAAGTTTGCAAAGTAACAACTTTGTCATCTTCACCGATCTTGACGGAAGTTTGCTCAACCATGGAGACTACAGTTTTCATGAAGCACTTCCGATGCTCTCTTTTATCAAACAACATCAAATCGATCTGATTTATACTACAAGCAAAACCAGAGTGGAGTGTACACTTTTACAGGAAAAAATGGGAATAAACTCTCCCTTTATCGTCGAAAACGGTGCCTGTGTCTACTACCCTGACGGTGAAAAAGTTTTGTTGGGAAAACCGCATGAAGAGATTGCTGCGTTTATTGACAAACATAAAAAAGATTTTCCGATCAAAGCATTTAAAGATATGTCAGTCGAAGAGGTTGCAGCGCATACAGGATTTTCCAAAGAACAGGCGACCTTTGCCAAACAACGAGAGTACAGCGAACCCTTTTTGATCGATCCTGCTTTGGATGTTGAAGCTTTAAGAGTAGTGGCAGCAAAAGAGGGATTTAAGATTTTACGGGGCGGACGCTTTTACCACTGTGTCGGTGCAGGACAGGATAAAGGCAAAGCGGTTGAAACGGTTTTAAAGCGTTATCCCGGCTATAAAAGTATTGCTCTGGGAGATAACTTTAACGACATACCGATGCTGGAAGTTGTCGATGTGCCTATATTGATTCCTCGTCATGGAGGGGATTTTATCCCGCTTGATTTACCAAACCTCAAACGTGTTTCTTATGAAGGGAGTCGCGGCTGGAACGAAGCGCTCAGACAGGTTTTAGGTGATGTCGCCTAAAGCGGATGCGCAGGCGATTTTTCTTGCCGGTGTTCATGCTGTCAAGGCTGAAAACCTCTCTTTTGATCTTTCTTTGTTACCGAAACATTCTCCTGTTACCATGCTGGGTTCCGGAAAGGCGGTGATGGAGATGGCAAAAAAACTGCTACCTCAAATCAAACTGAAAGAAGGCTTCTTAGTCTCCAGTTATGATGCGAAGATAGAGGGAGTAGATGTTTTTGTCAGTAGCCATCCTCTGGTTTCCCAAAAAAGTGTAGCTGCAGCTTCGCGAATGCAGGAGATACTGGCGTCGCTTCATGAAGAAGATTTTTTTATCTATCTGCTTTCCGGCGGTAGTTCTGCACTATTGGAAAAACCTTTGTCTCCTTTAACACTCGATCAACAACGCAAACTTTATGCTTCATTGTTACAAAGTGGTGCTTCGATTTCGCAGATGAATGTTGTACGTAAACATCTCTCTGCCGTCAAAGGGGGCAGGCTTGCCCAAGTAACCAAAGCGAAGGGGCTTGTTTTTGTTGTAAGTGACGTGGTTGGAGATGATCTTCAAACGATTGGTTCAGCTCCTTTGTATTATGATAGTAGTAGTCGTTTTGAAGCGCAGGAGATTTTAAAACGTTATGGACTTTGGGAAAGTGTGGAGCCTGCAGTTGTTGAAGTGTTGCAAACACATGAAACGCCGGATAGACCAAATCCCCGCATAGTACATAAGATTGTCGCTTCTAACGCAATCGCTCTGGAAGCTGCTGCAAAAAAAGCCAAAACACTGGGGTATGCCTGTGAAATAGTGACAACAACGCTAACGGGTGATGTCCGGGATGTGGCGGGAGAGATATTGTCGTATGTGCGAAAAGATAAGAGTGCTTTAAAAAAGGCTTATCTGTTTGGTGGTGAAACGACTGTTTCAGTGCGCGGCAGCGGCAAAGGCGGACGCAATCAGGAGTTGACGCTTTGGGTGTTACAAGCTATGCAAGATGGTGAAAAGTTTACGTTTTTGAGTGCGGGAACTGATGGTATAGACGGTGTGACAGATGCGGCAGGTGCTTGTGTGGATTGGCGGGATAGCCGTGATGTACAGCGCTATTTGGACAATAACGACAGTTGGCACTATCACCAAAAAGAGCAAACACTGATACAAACCGGTGCGACAGGCACCAATGTCATGGATATCATGATCCTGATAAAGGAGTAGAAAATGTCAGATTTTTTTCAAAACGGGGTGATTACCACCATCCCGAAACTGGGACAACGTAGTATCGAAGATATGGAAAAGGAGTTGTTGCGACTTTCCAAAAGACGCAATATGGTGTTGATACTTCCTGCACTCTACAGTGAGTTTGAAACCGAAGCGATGCAAAATATCGTCAAAGAACTCAAAAAGATAAAATATCTCTATCGTATCGTGCTTGGTTTGGACAAGGCGAATGAAGAGGAGTTTCAAAAAGTCAAAGCTATTATGTCCGAAATACCTACACCTGTAGATGTGATCTGGAATGACGGACCTCGTATCAAGGCGTTGAAAAAAGAGCTTCAGGATGCGGGATTTGAGTCGATAGACATACGCGGAAAAGGGCTCAATGTCTGGTTGATGATGGGCTATATCCTTTCCGACCAGGATGCCTATGCTATCGCCGTGCATGATTGTGACATCGTCAATTACAGTCGTGAAATACCTGCGAGGCTTTTATATCCCATCGTACATCCGGGATTTGATTTTGAATTTAACAAGGGGTATTATGCGCGTGTGACGACCAGAGTACATGGACGTGCAACCAGGCTTTTTTATACACCGCTTTTAAAATCTCTGGAACGAATTTTCGGGAAAAACCGCTATTTGGACTATATGGGGAGTTTTCGTTATGCGCTTTCGGGAGAGTTCGCATTTATCCGCTCTTTAGCACGTGGTATACGCATCTCTCCGACGTGGGGGCTGGAGGTTTCTACTTTGAGCGAGGTTTATCACAACACTTCCAAAAAGAGGATTTGCCAATCCGAGATCATGGAGAGTTATGAACATAAACATCAAGATATTGGCGTAGAAGCGTGTCATGGTGTTTCGAAGATGACCAAAGAGATTGCCGAGACGATTTTTCGTATCATGAGCCAGACGGGTGTGACTTTTTCAAGTGCGAAGTTCAATGCCCTTTTGACAACATACTACGAAGAGGCACAGCGGGCTATTGCACAGTATAGTGTGATTTCAGAAGTAAACGGATTGGAGTATGACCGTCAAAAAGAGCTTGAAGCGATCAAAGAGTTTACCAACGCCCTGCGTGCGGCAAACGAAGAGTTCAACCGCGATCCGATGGGTGTACCTTCACTCTCCGCATGGACGGCGGTGCGTTCCGTGTTACCGAACTTTACCTACAAATTCAACGAAGCGGTAAGACTTGACAATGGTTGAAACACAAAAGATAGCGCACTATCTTTTTGAACTTTATGGCAAAGAAGAGGGGCAAAAGGCATTAGCGGGTATCGAGACGCTGATTGCGCAGTATCGTACGAAAATATCTCCTTGTACTTATGATTTGAGTCAGGAAGATATGATTTTGATCACCTATGGAGATCAGGTGGTGCGTGTTGATGAAGAGCCTTTGGTGACGCTGAAACACTTTCTGGATGAGCAAGTCAAAGAGGTAATCAACACGGTGCATATTTTGCCCTTTTATCCTTACTCTTCTGATGATGGTTTTTCGGTGATCGACTATAAAGATGTCTCTCCCCGTATGGGTGCCTGGGAGCATATAGAAGCGCTTGGCAAAGAGTATCGTTTGATGTTCGACGGGGTGATTAACCATATTTCCCAATACTCTTACTGGTTTAAAAGTTTTTTGGCAGGAGAGGAGAAGTACCGGGGGTTTTTTATCGATATGGATCCTTCTGTAGACCTTTCCAAAGTAGTACGTCCGCGTACCTTGCCGCTACTTCATGAATATAAAGACGAAACAGGAAAACTGCACTATATTTGGACTACTTTTAGTAAAGATCAGGTGGATTTGAATTATAAAAACTATAAAGTGTTGTTGGCAGTGCTGGATGCTTTACTTTTTTATGTACAAAAAGGTGCGAAGATCATTCGTCTGGATGCGATAGCTTTTGTCTGGAAAGAGATTGGCACGGAGTGTATCCACCTTCCTCAGACACACGCTTTGATTCGTCTGATGCGTACGGTTTTACATGAAGTCTCTTCGGAGTTGATGATCATCACCGAAACCAATGTGCCTCATGAAGAGAATATCTCTTATTTCGGAGACGGTGAAAATGAAGCGCAAATGGTCTATAACTTTGCACTACCGCCTTTACTCGCACATACGATGTTAACTGAAAATACGACGGCATTGACCAAGTGGGCGAAGAGTTTGCAACTTCCCGGTGATAAAGTCTGCTTTTTTAATTTTACGGCAAGTCACGACGGATGCGGTTTGCGTCCGGTGAGTAGTTTACTGGATCAAAAAGAGATAGATCATCTTGTAGAGACGGTGGAAAAGAGAGGAGGGTATGTCTCTTATCGGGCGACTCAAGAGGGTGGTAAAAGTCCGTATGAACTCAATGCAAGTTATATCGACATTGTTTCCGATCCTTCTGAGTCAAATGAGATAAGAGCGAAGAAGATGCTGCTAACTCAGGCAGTCATGCTCGCGATGCCGGGAGTGCCGGGGATCTATTTTCATTCGCTGGTTGGGTCGGTTAGTGACAGGGAAGCTGTTAAAAAGACTGCACAGTTTCGTTCCATCAACAGAGAAAAACTCAATTATGATCTATTGGCAAAGGAGTTAGAGACTCCCGGAAATTTACGGGCGATGATTTTTAGAGGGTATAAGAAGTTACTTTCCATTCGTAAAAACGAACCGCTTTTTCATCCCTATGGAGAGTTTTCTTTTTTAGAACTTGGGGAAAATCTTTTTGCGATAGTGCGTACATTGAAAAATGAGGATCAAAAATTGCTTGCGCTTTATAACTTTTCCGATAAGATGATATCGTGTAATATTGCAGCGTATATTCCCTTTCCTGCTATGGAGATTATAGCAAATGAAAGGCTGGAAAATGCTACTATAATATTAGCTCCTTATGCGATAAAATGGATTAAATATAAAGAGGATATTTCATGACAATCACAAAATGTTTATTTCCGGCGGCGGGTTACGGTACACGTTTCTTACCTGTAACCAAGGCGATGCCTAAAGAGATGCTGCCTATTTTGACCAAACCTTTGATACAGTATGGCGTGGAAGAAGCGGTAGAAGCCGGTATGGATACGATGGCGATTATTACCGGACGCGGGAAAAGAGCGATAGAAGATCATTTTGATATTTCCTATGAGTTGGAACATCAGATCAAAGGCAGCTCTAAAGAGCACTTGTTAAGAGAGATACGTGAACTGATTTCAAAGTGTACGTTTACCTATACCCGTCAAATAGAGATGAAAGGCTTGGGTGATGCGATTTTAAAAGGGAAGGTACTGATCGGAAATGAACCTTTTGCCGTTATTTTGGCGGATGATCTTTGTATTAACGAAGAGGGAGAAGGTGTATTGACCCAGATGATCGCATTGTATAAAAAATATAAATGTTCGATCGTTGCGATCATGGAAGTGCCTATGGAAGAGACATACAAGTATGGTGTTATCGATGGTAAAGAGTTGGAAGACGGGGTTTTTATGGTTTCAAAGATGGTAGAAAAACCGGAACCTTCCGAAGCACCGTCTAATCTTGCGATTATCGGTCGTTATATCCTCACGCCTGATATTTTTGATGTTATCAAATCTACCAAACCCGGAAAAAACGGAGAAATTCAAATCACCGATGCGTTGATGACGATAGCACAAAAGGGAATGGTTTTAGCATGCAGATTTAAAGGAAAACGTTTTGATTGTGGTAGTGTAAATGGGTACGTCGAAGCAACAAATTATCTATATCAGATAGAAAAAGAGAAGTAGACGAGAAGTTAAAAAACTCTCGTCTTAAGTATGCCGGAGGCTTAGAATTTGTATTCTGCTCCGAATGTAAGTTGGTCGATATCGTCTTCAAATTTTGTGTAATTTGTGTAGATTTTATAGTTTTCGCTCAAGTCAAATGCCGCACCGATACCACCGCTGATAGCCAAATCTTTTTTGATCATTTTCGTATCCATTAGTGCATCGTTGTTCGTTTTGTAATTGAGTGTCGATTTTATACTTTCATATACAATACCCAGTCTCGGCTTGATGCTTAACTTGTTAATTTTCCAGATATATGTTCCGTAAAGACCTAAAGACCAAAAGTCGATGTCGTGTGTCTGACCGTTGAACTTTGCCTCCGGTTTTGTTAAACCGATGGTTCCTTCAATTTCGACACCCATATCGCTGTAAATGTCTTTACCTGCATTTAACACAAGTGCGGTTCCTGTGTCAAATTTGTCATTGGTTACATCCTGCATTGCAAAACCGACACCCACATGATCTATGTACGATTCTTGCGTTTCACCCGCAAAAAGCGAACTACTTACAGTTAGACCAACAATGAATGTGGTTAGTAACTTCCTCATGTCAAACTCCTTCAGTTCTTAATTCGTATTATATACAATTAAGTTTAAAATAAAATTTATGTTTATATATATTTTGTTATAATTTTACATCTTAAAACGAAAACAAAAGGATGATGATGACAAGAGTTACGACAGACAATGCACCGGCTGCGATAGGACCATATTCTCAGGCGATTAAAGCGAACGGTTTTATTTTTACGTCGGGGCAAATTCCTTTGAGACCGGACGGGACGTTGGTAGAAGGTGATATTCATGAACAAACCAGACAGGTTTTAACCAACCTCAATGCAGTACTTGAAGCAGCGGGCAGTTCGCTGGAGAATATTGTCAAAACGACTATATATTTGACAAACATGGATGATTTTATCGCCGTAAATACTGTATACGCGGAATTTTTTGCAGGCGTTTTCCCTGCCAGAAGTACGGTTGCAGTGAAAACACTTCCTAAAAATGTACAAATCGAGATCGATGCGATTGCTCTTGATAAAGGTCAGGAATATCATTTTTAGAGATTTAATGAAGTATTAATATACTTTTTTGTAAAATCGGCGTTCAAAATTTTAAACAAGGACATATGATGTATGCTATCATTAAAAGCGGCGGTAAGCAGTATAAAGTCCAGGAGGGAGATTTTTTAAATCTCGATAAACTTGGCGCTTCCCCGAAAGAGAAAATTACTCTTACAGAAGTTCTTGCCGTAAATGACGGTGAGTTGAAGATAGGTACACCTTTCGTAGAAGGTGCTAAAGTTGAGCTGGAAGTAGTAGCTGAGGGTAAAGACAAAAAAGTCATTATCTATAAAAAGAGAAGAAGAAAAGACTCTAAACTGAAAAAAGGTTTCAGAAGAGAGTATACTAGAGTAAAAGTTATCGGTATTTCAGCTTAATACAGCACGATAATACAACGAAAAAAGGGGAGGCGGAAAAATCCGTCTCCCCTTTTTTAATGCTTAAAAAAAATAACGACTACGGAAAAATCCGAAGCCGTTTTGAACGAAATTATAATTCGTCTGCGTGTTTATCAAGGTACTCTGCAACACCTTTAGGATCTGCTTTCATACCTTCTTCACCTTTGTGCCATCCTGCAGGACATACTTCACCATGCTCATCTGTAAACAGCATCGCGTCGATCATTCTGATCATCTCGTCGATATTTCTACCAAGTGGAAGATCGTTGATAACCGCGTGTCTTACGATTTGGTTTTTGTCGATAAGGAATGAACCTCTAAGTGCTACACTTTCGTTGAAAAGTACGTCGTAATCTCTTGCGATGTTTTTAGTGATGTCTGCAACAAGTGGATATCTAACTTGTCCGATACCACCTTCGTTTACAGGTGTGTTTTTCCATGCGAAGTGAGAGTATTGGCTGTCTACGGAACATCCGATAACTTCGATACCTCTTGATTTGAACTCGTCAAGTCTGTGATCAAATGCGATGATCTCAGATGGACATACGAATGTAAAATCTAACGGATAGAAGAAAAGAACTGCTCCGTTTTCTCCAAGGTTTTCACTAAGTTTAAAATCGTCTACGAAAGTGTTGTCTCCCAAAACTGCTGTAGCTGTAAAATCAGGTGCTTTATTTGTAACTAACATAAATCATTTCCTTTTTTCTATAAAATTTATTTGCGGAAAAATATTATCGTATAGTTACTTAAAGTTCGTTGAAGGATTTTAGGATTTTGCCAAATCAAGTAGAAAAAGATTTTTTTTGTTAAAATAGCGCTGATTTTTAATTTACTTACAGATTATACATTTAGGAAACTTATATGTTGAAAAACTTTTTATTTACCAGTGAGTCGGTGACGGAAGGTCACCCCGATAAAATGGCTGATCAAATCAGCGATGCGATTTTGGATTATATTATTGAAAGAGATCCCAATGCCCGTGTTGCGTGTGAGACACTGCTTTCAAACGGTTTTTGCGTGATCGCGGGAGAGTTGAAAACGACTACATATGCCCCTATGCAGGATATCGCCAGAGAAGTGGTACGTGAAATAGGCTATACCGATGCACAGTATGGATTTGACTACAGAAGTGCGGGTGTTTTAAACGGTATCGGTGAGCAGAGTGTGGATATCAATCAGGGAGTCGATCAAGCCGGTGGTGAAATCGGTGCGGGTGATCAGGGGTTGATGTTCGGATATGCGTGTAAAGAGACGGATGTTTTGATGCCTTTACCTATACATATGGCACACCGTTTGACGCAAGGTTTGGCTGAAGCAAGAAAAAAAGGTGTGATCCCTTTTTTAAGACCGGACGGAAAAGCGCAGGTAAGTATTCGTTATGAAGATAACCAACCTGTAGAGATCGATACGATCGTCATCTCCACTCAGCATGCACCAAGTGTCGAACAAAACACTTTAAAAGAAGCAGTTATCGAAGAGATTGTCAAGAAAAATATACCAGAAGGTATCAAAGCAGACAATATCAAATACCACATCAATCCTACCGGACGTTTTGTGATCGGTGGTCCTCAGGGAGATGCAGGGTTGACCGGTCGTAAGATTATCGTTGATACATACGGAGGAAGTTGTCCTCACGGCGGTGGAGCATTTAGTGGGAAAGATCCTTCCAAAGTAGATCGTAGTGCAGCGTATATGGCACGTTATATCGCTAAAAATCTGGTGGCTGCAGGGGTATGTGACAAGGCAACGATACAGCTTGCCTATGCCATCGGTGTGGTAGAGCCGGTTTCTATTCTCGTTGATACGCATGGTACTGCTCATGTGGATGAAAACAAACTTGAATCGTGTGTCAGAGAGTTTTTCAGACTAACACCAAAAGGGATTATCGAGAGTTTGGATCTCTTGCGTCCGATCTATCGTAAAACCGCTGCATACGGGCATTTTGGAAGGGAAATAGACACTTTTAGCTGGGAAAAGACAGACAAAGTGTCACAAATCAAAGAGTATTTCGGGCTAAAATAAGAGAAAACTATATTTTTAGATTTCTTTTATATTCCATATGCTATAGTTTTAATCAACTTATTAAAGTGAAGGAGAAAAAATGGCAGTTATCATTACAGATACTTGTATTAATTGTGGTGCTTGCATCGACGAATGTCCGGTTGAGGCTATTGTAGACGACGAGGATAACCCAACAGGTGAAGAGATTTATTATGTTTATGCCGACAAATGTGTCGAGTGTGTAGGTTATCATGATACGCCTGCATGTGCTGAAGCATGTCCTACAGAAGGTTGTATTGTATGGGGAGACTGTGGAGACGGTATGACTTGTGCAGACAACAGAGGTGAAAAAGGCGAACCTGTTATCGAAGAATAACAACCATTGTTAAAATCTCAACAAAGCCTAAAACTTCGGTCTTAGGCTTTGTCTCTTCTACTATTTTCCCCACTTTAAACTTTATTATAGATTTCATTTGATATACTCTCAGCCTTTATTTTAAGATTAAAACTAGCTTGGAGCAAATTATTATGGAACAAACACTATCCATCATCAAACCTGATGCAGTACAAAAAGGTGTTATCGGTAAGATAATCGACAGATTCGAAAGCAACGGACTTAGAATCGCAGCAATGAAAAAAATCAAACTCAGCGAAGAAGTTGCAGGTGGTTTTTATGCAGAACACAGAGAGAGACCATTTTTTGGTGATCTTGTAGCATTCATGACAAGCGGACCGGTTGTGGTTATGGTACTTGAAGGTGAAAACGCTATCGCAAAAAACAGAGAACTTATGGGTGCTACAAATCCTAAAGAAGCGGAAGCCGGAACAATCAGAGCGGATTTTGCAGAGAGCATCGATGCAAACGCAGTACACGGTAGTGATTCAAAAGAGAGTGCAGCACGTGAAATAAAGTATTTCTTTAGCGATATTGAGATATTATAAGAAATTATAGCAAATTTCATGAGAATAGAGTTTCGTAAAATAACTTCAAATGCCAGTCCATTTGAAATCAAAAATAGTACGTTTATTTCCAAGGGTACTTTTCGTAAACTCTCTCATAAATTAGTAGAGATCGATTTTCATCTCTATGCTCCCGGTCAGTTGATTTGTGACAGATGCGGGAGCAGTTATCTACATGAAGTGGATGAGAAGATATCTTTGAAAGTCAGTGACGGTGCTTTTGAAGGTGAAGATCTCGATGTGATCGAGTGTTTTGATCATTATGTGGATTTTGACGCTATCATATCGAGTGAAATTGAAGCGGAGAGAAGTGACTATCACATCTGTCCCGAATGTAAAAAACAAGAAAACACAGGAGAATAATTATGGCAGTACCAAAGAGACGCGTTAGTAAAACAAGAGCGGCAAAAAGAAGAACACACTATAAACTAAGATTACCGAAACCGGTAAAAGATGCTGATGGAACATGGAGAATGCCACATCGTATCAACAAGACTACAGGTGAATACAAAGCGTAAGCAACAGAATGTACACTATAGTCGTAGACGCAATGGGTGGGGATCACGGATCGTCACCTAATGTGCAAGGAACCATACTGGCACTGAAAAAGAGCAAAAAAAAGTTCAACGTTATTCTGGTGGGAGATCCATCGACCTTTACGCACAAGATCCCTAAAAAACTTGCAAAATATATTGAAATTGTCGAAACAGATGATGTTTTCGGGATGGATGAAAGTGCTACGGAAGTAAGAAAACGTAAAAACTCTTCCATATACAAAGCAATCGAACTGGTAAAGAGCGGAAGAGCGGATGCCTTGGTTTCTGCAGGACACAGTGGTGCGACAATGGCACTTGCTACATTGCAAATCGGTCGTGTCAAAGGTGTGCAAAGACCGGCAATCGCTACGTTGATGCCGACAGAGACCGGCGGAAAGACACTGGTTTTGGATGTCGGAGCAAATACGGACTGTAAACCGGAACATCTTTTTCAGTTTGCGATTTTGGGTGAAGCTTATGCCAAAGACGTACTCAAAGTAGAGTCCCCGAGAGTCGGGCTTCTTTCCAACGGTGAAGAAGAGTCCAAAGGTAACGAAATCACCAAAGCGACTTTTAAAATGTTACAGCAGATGCCTTCGTTTGTTGGAAATGTCGAAGGTAACGACATATTCAACAACAGTGTCGATGTTGTCGTATGTGACGGTTTTGTCGGAAATATTTTGCTCAAAACGAGTGAAGGTGTTGCAAGTTCCATTTCCAAATTGATTAAAATGAATATCAAAAGATCTCCCCGTGCACTCACAGGTGCATTGTTGATGCGACGGGTATTCAAACTTTTGAAAAAGCAGATCGATTATGCCGAATACGGCGGGGCGCCTTTAATAGGTGTCAATAAACCTACCATTATTTGTCATGGTAAAAGTAATCATATTGCAATCAAAAATGCAATCTATCAGGCAATCTCTTTCGCTGAATCCAATATCAACGAAGATATTGCAAAAAATATAGCTTCTTATCATATCGAAAGTTAAAAGGATTTTCTGTGTACGCTTCGTTTCTATCCATAGGGGCATATGTGCCCTCGAAAAGACTAACCAATAAAGACCTTGAAAAAATAGTTGATACAAACGATGAGTGGATTAAACAGCGTACGGGAATTGAAAACAGGTTTATAGCCGAAGAGAATGAATCAACAAGCGATCTTGCCTACAAAGCGGCGGAAGTGGCTATCCAAAGAAGCGGCTTACAAAAAGAGGAGATCGGCGCGATTGTCTGTGCGACAATTACACCGGATTTCTTCTGTATGCCGTCGACTGCCTGTGTCGTAGCAGATAAACTGGGTATAAAAAATGTCACAGCATTTGATATTTCCGCAGCGTGCAGTGGTTTTGTCTATGCTTTGAATATTGCAAAAGCTTTTGTCGAGTCGGGTATCAAACGCAATGTTTTGATTATCGGTGCGGAAAAGCTAAGTGCTATTGTAGATTATACCGACAGAACGACTTGTGTTCTTTTCGGTGATGGTGCAGGTGCGGCGGTTATCGGTACGACTGACAAAAAAGAGGAGTCGCTGCTTGATGTACACACTTCGTCGGATGGCGCGTATCAGGACTTTTTGATTACTCCGGGTGGTGGTAGTAAACATCCATGTTCACAAAAAGTGATCGATGAGCATATGCAGTTTCTTAAAATGAAAGGAAATGAAACTTTCAAACTTGCAGTCAACACATTGACAAAAGATGTGACTCAGATATTGCAGAAAAACGATTTGACCAGTGCGGATGTGGATTATTTTATACCGCATCAGGCAAATTTCCGTATCATCGATGCAGTGGGAAGAAAGTTGAAATTTCCGCAGGAAAAAATCGTCCTGACAGTTGCTAAATATGGAAATACTTCCGCAGCTTCTATCCCAATGGCAATCAATGACTGGTATGAAGAGGGGAAACTTAAGCAGGGTGATTTGATGCTTTTGGATACTTTCGGCGGCGGTTTGACCTGGGGTAGTGCACTCGTACACTTTAATCAGAAAGATTGATGCGTATTTACGAAGACGATCTGGTTTATATTGAGACAGAGGAGAGTGAGATTCCCTGGCTCAAGATCTTTACCCGGGAACCCTACAAAGAGTTTTCCCAAACTCCGGCAAATGTCAAAGAAAAGATATGGCAGCTTCTTGACACAATCGAAAAAGAGATGCTCTCTTTTTATACTCCCGATAAAATAAATATCGTATCTTTTGGAAACTATGTACCTCATGTACATTTTCACATCATGGCACGTTTTAAAAACGACTCTTTTTTCCCTGAACCGATGTGGGGTAAAAAACAGAGAGAAGGGACTTATCGTTTAACGGATTTCGATACGTTTATCAAACGGTTACAGCAACAGTTATAGTCCCTCTTCGATGATTTTCCATAGACGTTTGACCTCTTCGTCATCTAAAAAGAGGGTACTTCCTGTCTCAAACAGTGTCTCTATTTGTTCAAGTGTAAACACTTCTCCAAAAAGACAGGAAAAGTGAGCCGGTAAAAAACCTCTTGCCAAAACCAGTTGTTCACTGACGTTTTCGTTGCAGATAAAGCATGAAAAGTCCAGATGTAGTCGTCCTTCATAAGCAAGTATTTTGATATAGGCTTCGACAATAGTGCGTAAAGGGTTTTGTTTATGGAGTTTTCGGTTCATATCTTCAAGTAGTTCAAAGTAAAAGGGATCAATCTCTTCAATATCCTGTAAATGTTTATAAAGCAGTTTGATAAATTGCTGCCAATAGTAAAACTTTTTACTGTCAGTCAGCCATGGACTACTTAGGTGTAAAACACCACGAAGCATATGGATGGTCGATTTCGGACTGCTTTTTTCTTCAAAATCGATTTTATAACCGAGATTGATTTGTGCGTGACGTGCACCGTAAAACCTGTAAAGCGTTTTTAATTTTGTTTGTGTTAAGAGGGTGACAATCAAGTCTTCGTCTTTTACTTTTACGGTGTTGAGTATATAGCCTTGCATAGGGGTTCCTAGCTCAAATTAAACTGAATTTTACCACGTCTTGGCTATAATAAGCAACTTTTTATTAAAGGTTGTTTATGGATTTACTCAAAAGCTTTAAAGACAACTGCGGTTTCGGACTGCTGGCAAATATTCACAATGTGCCCTCGCATCAAAATGTCGAAGATGCGATCATTTCGCTTGAGCGGATGATGCACCGTGGTGCGATTGCGGCAGATGGGAAAAGTGGTGACGGTAGCGGACTTCTTTTTGGTATGCCAAAAGAGTTCATGAAGAAGGTGGCAAAAGAGCAGGGTGTCGATCTACCCGAACAGTTTGCCGTCGGTATGCTCTTTTTGCAGGATGACGCACAGCGTGAAAAGATCGAAGAGGTATGTACCAGAAACGACATACGTGTGTTGATGTTCAGAGAAGTACCTGTCAATACCAATGCACTGGGTGATCAGGCGCTTGCTTCATTGCCTAAGATAACACAGGTTTTTTTAGCGCCTAACTCGATCATCGCTACAAAGCGTTTTGATGCATTGCTTTATCTGACAAGACGCGAAATCGAATTTTGCTTCAAAGACAATGAAGATTTTTATATTCCTTCTTTCTCTTCAAGTGTGATTTCGTACAAAGGTTTGGTGATGCCAACGCACATCAAAGAGTTTTATAAAGATTTGAGTGACCCTGACTTCAAGGTGGGATTTGCACTGTTTCACCAGAGATTTTCAACCAACACACTGCCTCAGTGGCGTTTGGCACAACCTTTCAGATCTATCGCACATAACGGTGAGATCAACTCTATTTCCGCAAACAGATACAATGCAGCTGCAAAAAGCGAATGGATAGAGAGCCCTGTATTTTCCAAAAAAGAGTTGCAAAAACTACTTCCTATCACCAAAGCGGATCAGAGTGATAGTGCAAGCCTGGACAATATGTTCGAATTTTTGATCGCTAACGGGATGGACTTTTTCAAGGCGGCAAGAGCGCTTATCCCGCCACCATGGCAAAATGCACCGCATATGGATTCACACCTGAGAGCTTTTTATGAGTATATGAGTACATGCTTTGAAGCGTGGGACGGTCCTGCAGCGGTGAGTTTGACGGATGGTCGTTATATCGGATGTGTGCTTGACAGAAACGGTTTGCGTCCTGCAAAGTATATCATCACCAAAGATGATCGTATCATCATCACGAGCGAATACGGTGTACTTGACGTCGATGAAGATTTGATCATCGAAAGAGGGCGTTTGCAAAGTGGTGAGATGATCGGTGTGGATTTGAAATTCGGTAAGATCCTCAAATCTCATGAAATCGACAACTATCTCAAGTCAACCAACTCTTATGCCGACTGGTTGAATCAGAATATGACATACCTTCAGGAGTTTGTGGAGTTACCGTTTAACGAAACACGCTGCTATGAGATAGAAGAGTTGGCGAAAAAACAGCGTATGGCGAACATCACCGAAGAGATCATCGAAATGGTTATCGAACCGATGATGAACGACGGTAAAGAAAATACCGGTGCGATGGGTGACGATACACCGCTTGCAGCATTTAGTAACAAGCAAAGAAATTTCAGCGACTTTTTCAAGCAAAAATTCGCACAGGTAACCAACCCTCCGATCGATCCGATCCGTGAAAAAGTGGTTATGAGTTTAAATACCGGTTTTGGTGAAATTCGTAACATCCTCGTAGAAGATCCTGAACATGCCATCCGTCTTAAAGCGATCTCTCCGATTTTGATGGAAGAGAAATATGGCGTACTACTTTCATTCGGTGACGAGAACCATCCTCGCTACAAAAAAGAGTACAAGAACAAAGTTTTCTCGACGCTTTTTGAAAAAGATCTCAAAAAATCGTTAAATGCACTTGTTGCAGATATCGTCAGAAGTGTCAGAGAAGAGGATATTCGTATCATCATATTAGACGATCGTTGTGATGATAAAAACATGAAGTACATTCCTATGATGATGGTTGTGGGACGTTTAAATAAAGTACTTCTTGAAGAAGGACTTCGCCACTTGACATCGACGATAGTCATTACCGCCGAAGCGGTTGATTCTCACTCTTGTGCGACGTTGATAGCATATGGTGCAAATGCGATATATCCTTATCTTCTCTATGCATCCGTGCTGGAAGTATGTAAACGAAAAGGTATCAGCGGTTACGAGCAAAAGCACGTCTTTAAAAACGTACACCATGCACTTGGTGCGGGACTTTTGAAAATCATGTCGAAGATGGGTATTGCTACGATTGCTTCGTATCGTAACTCATCACTCTTTGATGTGATCGGACTTAGCAATGAGATTGTCGAAGATTGTTTTAACGACTCTCACGGATTGATCCCCGGACTTGGATATGAAGATATCGAAGCAAGATTGGAGAGAGACTATCAAAATGCGATAGAAATAGATGAGCGTAAAAAACTCTTCCCTCTTGAAATCGGTGGTTTTCACAAATATATCCACGGAAACGAGCATCACGACTACTCTCCTGCAGTAGTAAACACACTTCATGAAGCGTGTAAAACAGGGGATAAAAAAGAGTATGAGAAATTTAAAACCGTAGTTAACGAACGCGGTTTGAAGATGATTCGTGACTTCTTCGTTTTCAAATCCGATCGTGAGCCGATCTCCATCGATGAAGTAGAGCCGAAAGAGGAGATCTTTAAACGATTTTGTACGGCTGCGATGAGTCTTGGTTCTATCTCTCCGGAAGCGCATGAAGCTTTAGCGGAAGCGATGAACCGTATCGGTGCGCAGTCCAACTCCGGTGAGGGTGGTGAAGCGCCTGAAAGATTGAAAAGTTCACGTCGTTCAAAAATCAAACAGATCGCATCAGGGCGTTTCGGTGTTACACCTGAGTACCTCAGAAGTGCCGAAGAGATCCAGATCAAAGTGGCACAGGGTGCGAAACCGGGTGAAGGTGGTCAGTTACCGGGACACAAAGTAACACCTTTGATCGCGTCGCTTCGTTATACGACGCCGGGTGTGACGCTCATCTCGCCACCGCCGCATCATGACATCTACTCTATCGAAGATCTTGCACAGTTGATTTTTGACATGAAGCAGATCAATCCGGATGCAGTCATTACCGTGAAGTTGGTTTCAACTGCGGGTGTCGGTACGATTGCAGCAGGTGTTGCCAAAGCCTATGCCGATAAGATCATCATCTCCGGTGGTGACGGTGGTACGGGTGCAGCGCCTCTGACTTCTATCAAATATGCGGGTAACCCGTGGGAGCTAGGTCTTAGCGAAGCGCACAACGCATTGAAAGTAAACGGGCTGAGAGAATTTGTTCACCTTCAAACGGACGGTGGTCTTAAAACCGGTCTGGATGTTGTCAAAGCGGCAATGCTGGGTGCGGAGAGTTATGCCTTCGGTACGGCGGCATTGACGATGGTCGGTTGTAGAATTTTACGTATTTGTCACATGAACAAGTGTACCGTGGGTGTTGCAACACAAGATGAAGATTTGCGTGAGCACTTTGTCGGTACGGTAGATCGTGTGATCAACTTCTTTACTTTGTTAGCCGAAGATGTCAGAGAGATTATGGCGGCACTCGGTTATAAAACGATGGAAGAGTTGATCGGTAGAAGTGACTTGCTTACACTCAAAGATGATCCGTTCGTTCAGAAGTTTGACTTCTCTTCCGTGTTACAGCAGGTAGAGGGTATCAATACTTGTCAACGTCCGAAAAACGAGCCGTTTGATAAAAATGAATATGAAAAAGAGATTTTAAAAGAGGTTTACAAAGTTATCGAAAACCCGAAAGAGAGTATTGTCGTTACCAAAAAGATCAGTAACCTGAACAGAAGTTTCGGTACGCTCATCAGTGGTGAAATCGCGAAATTTTACGGCAATGCCGGTTTGCCTGACGGTAGTATCACCTTTAAACTTGACGGTATCACAGGACAGTCTCTGGGTGCATTTTTGATCAACGGTGTTTCCATCTATGTCAGAGGAGCCGGAAACGATTATGTCGGTAAAGGTATGAACGGTGGAAAAATCGTTATCACACCACAAACGCAGAGTGATCAGTTCTCATGTGCAGGTAACACTTGTCTTTACGGTGCTACCGGCGGTAAACTTTTTGTAGCGGGTAGTGTCGGAGAGCGTTTTGCGGTAAGAAATTCCGGTGCGATAGCAGTTGTCGAAGGTACGGGAGATCATGCCTGTGAATATATGACAGGCGGTGTTGTTGTCGTGCTTGGTAAGACAGGTGTGAACTTTGGTGCCGGTATGACAGGCGGTGTAGCGTTTATTTACGATGAAGACAGAGAGTTCTTTGACAATCTCAACCAAGAGCTTGTCAATGCAACGAGAATCGATACGGATGAATCCGATGAGGAGAGACACTTTATCAAAAAACTTTTACGTTCGTATATCAACGAAACATCAAGTAAAAAAGCGCAATATATCCTGGATAACTTCAGACATACTCTAAGAGATTTCTGGATCGTTAGACCGAAAGATATGCGTAAAACGCCGTTAAATCCGGATGAGGGGGATTAGGATATGCAAAATTTTACCAATTTAGAAAGAATCGAACCGTTAAAGAGAGGTTCGAACGAAAGAAAGAAAGACTATAAAGAGATTTATGAGGTTTTCAGACCCGTTGAAGCGACAGCACAGTCGGACAGATGTGTGCAGTGTGGTGATCCGGGATGTCATGACAAATGTCCTTTGCATAACTATATCCCTTACTGGTTACGCGGTGTAGCATCTAAAGATATCGAACTGTCTTTCAAGCTTTCCAACGAGACAAATCCATTCCCTGAGATTACAGGGCGTATCTGTCCTCAAGACAGACTCTGCGAAGGAGACTGTACTCTGGAGCAGGATGGTTACGGTGCGATCACGATCGGTTCGATAGAGACTTTTATCAGTGAAACGGGATTTAAAAAGGGATTGAAACCCGAGTTTGCAGAAACGTTTACGGATAAAAAAGTGGCGATTGTCGGTTCCGGACCTGCCGGTTTTTCAACGGCGACCTATTTGATGAGAGCCGGTATTCAAGTAGAGATGTTTGAAAAAGCAAATCGTCCCGGTGGACTTTTGACTTACGGTATCCCAAGTTTCAAACTGGAAAAAGAGGTGGTTTTCAGACGTTTCAAGTTCTTGCAGGATGCGGGAATGAAACTCTTTTTAAATATGGAAGTCGGTAAAGATATCGACTTTAAAGAGCTTTTGGAAAATTACGATGCCGTCTTTATCGGGATTGGTGCGGAAAAACCGAAAAAAGCGAATATCCCCGGTGAAAATGCGGACAATGTCTTTTTAGCAATGGATTTTTTGCGAAATATCCAGAAAAAACTCTTTGCTGAAGCGTATGATCACAAGTTTGAAGTCGAAGGCAAAAGAGTAGTTGTCATAGGTGGTGGTGATACTGCCATGGACTGTATCCGTACTTCGCTGCGTGAGGGTGCAAGTAGTGTCAAGTGTCTTTACAGACGTGATGCGAAAAATATGCCGGGTAGCCGTAAAGAGTTTAAAAATGCCAAAGAAGAGGGGGCAGAGTTTGTATTTAACGCCTCTCCAAAAGAGATCCTTGTCAATGAAAAAGGCGAGGTAATCGGTATAGAGATGCTTAAAACGCAACTTTCCCAAAAAGACGAAAGCGGTAGACAACGTGTCGAAATCGTAGAAAACAGTGAATTCAGAGTCGATGCGGACGTTGTGATCATGGCGCTCGGATTTGATCCTGTCAAACCGGAATTTTTATATGAAAACGGTATCGAAACCAACAAATGGGGTGGTATCGTAGCGGATGAAAATCAGGAGTGTAGCAAACCTTTCGTATTTACGGGTGGTGACTGTTTCAGAGGTAGTGACTTGGTTGTTACTGCTGCACAGGACGGTAAAATCGCTGCACAAGCTATTATCAAAAAATTATTGCCTGCAGATAAGGAGTAACGATCTTATCCGGCAATTATGAGGATTTTATCGCTGCCACCATCGCAGCCAACCAGGAGATTTATCGTAAACTTCAGGAGGGTGATCTCTCTTTATACGATCCTTTGCAAAAAGGAGAGGGAGGAGATGTCACCCATGGTATCGACCAGTTTGCCGAAGATGTTTTTGTAAAGCATTTGGGCAAGTACGGGCGTATCTATTCGGAAGAGAGCGGATATATTGGTTCAGGTGATCATTTGATTACGATAGATCCTTTGGACGGCAGTGATAATTTTCTTTCTCGTTTCCCATACTACGGAACTTCGGTCGCTCTTGAAAATGAAGTGGGAGATATGAAAGTAGGTATCGTAGTAAACCTTCCTGTCAAAACTATCTTTCTTAAAACAAAAAATCTTTTTCTTACCGCAGATCTTTTTGCTTTGAAAATGCAAGAAGTCATTGCCAATCCTCATCCTAAAATCGGTATTTTCGAGAGAGCCTATCGCTCTTTGGTAAATGCTGAAAAACTGAAACGTGCACAGGTAAAGTATCGTATTCCCGGGGCTGTGGCACTCTCTTTAGCGATGGCGAGAGAAGTCTCTTTTGTGATTATGGAAGGTGAGCTTAGGGCGTTCGATATCAAAGCGGGACTCTTTATGTGTGAGGGGCTTTATCAGCATAAAACAAACGATTTAACGATAATATGCCATCATGAAAATATATTTAAGCAATTAAAACAAATACTATTAGAGGATGCGGGATGAATTTTGGGGATATTTTTAAAAATTTCAGGAAGCAACAACCCTCGCGTGACGAAGCACCGAGCCACTGGGTAAAGTGTCCGCAGTGTAACTCGCTGATGTACTACAAAGAGGTTGAAAATCTTGCGCAGGTTTGCCCGAAATGTAAATACCATATACGTATAGGACCGGATAAAAGAATCGCTTTACTGGCGGATGAAGGTACTTTTGTCGAACATGATGCGGATTTGATACCTGTAGATCCGCTTGGGTTTGTCGATAAGAAATCATACAAAAAAAGAGTGGCTGAGAGTGAAAAGAAGAGCGGAAAACAATCTTCCGTAGTATCCGGTGAATGTACGATAGGCGGAATGCCGGTTCAACTGGTTGTATTTGACTTCTCTTTTATGGGAGGAAGTTTAGGCTCCGTAGAGGGTGAAAAGATCGTACGTGCGGTACATCGTGCCATCGAGAAGCGTCAGGCAGTGATTATCATCAGTGCAAGTGGTGGTGCGAGAATGCAGGAGAGTACATTTTCTTTGCTTCAAATGTCTAAAACCTCTGCCGCTTTGAAAAGATTGTCCAAGGAGGGATTGCCTTATATCTCCGTTTTAACCGATCCGACGATGGGCGGGGTAAGTGCATCTTTTGCGATGCTTGGCGATGTGATTATAGCGGAACCGGGCGCTTTGATAGGTTTTGCCGGACAGCGTGTTATCAAGCAGACGATCGGTGCGGAGCTTCCTGAAGGGTTTCAGCGTTCCGAATTTTTGCTAAAACACGGTTTTTTGGATCTGATTGTACAAAGATCTGAGATGAAACGGACACTTGCAGATCTTTTACACTATTTTAGTGCAGGGATCAATACAAAAGCGGTTGAAAAAGTGATTCCCAGAAGACGTAAAGAGGATATCGCACCTTCGCAGGAGCCCTCTGTTGAGCAAAATGACAAAGAGCAAGATGGATCATAACATCTACGCTCTTTTCGATTTTGCGCTAAATCGAAAAAAGGGATTTTCACTTTCTGACTTTCTTGGACTTCCTAAAGTTCAAGCTGCATCTATCCTCCAGTATCGTGATAAAATAAACGATTTTGAAACGAAAAAAAGAAATATTTTATATTTAAAAACACATTTTGACAAACCTGTGATAGTCAATGACGATTTGGATCTCGTTGCGTATGCTGACGGACTTCATGTCGGGCAGGAGGATGTGTTACGTTTTGATACATCGATAGAAAAATCGATTTCCTATATCAGAGGGAAAATCGGCTCTAAAATTTTAGGTTTATCCACACACAATCAAGAAGAGATAGAGGTTGCAAACAACCTGGATTTGAATTATATAGGCTTAGGTGCGTATCGTAATACTTCAACGAAAGATGTCTCTAATATTCTTGGTGAAAAAGTGAGTGATCTGGCACGTTTGAGCCGGCATGACGTCGCTGTGATCGGTGGTGTCAAAAGTACCGACAGAATTGCCGGTGTGCGCTATTTAGTACTGGGTTCCGATCTGTATGAAGATTGATATTTATACTATAGAAAAGCACTCCAGGGACGAATACGGTACTATCACCGAACAGTTTCGTAAAATGATCTCTAAATATGCCACTATTAACGAGCATAATATCTTCAATAAAAAGATCTCTTCCGCACAAAACAAAAATGCACAACTTGCGCAGGAAAGTTATACGCAGGCTTTTTTACCTTATATGAAAGGTTATAATATCATTTTACATCCTGAAGGAAAGGTATTAGATAGTTTTGATTTTTATAAAAAGTTTGATATAAATACAAACTTAAATTTTTTTATTGGCGGGGCGTATGGTTTTGAAAAAAGTTTTATAGCCAAAGGCGACCTCATTATAAGTTTAAGTAAATTGACCATGAGTCATAAAGTAGCGAAAATCGTTTTGTACGAACAGATATACAGAGCGATGACACTTATACATAAACACCCGTATCATAAGTGATAGGTGCAAATAAAGGAGCGTAGATGACGGAAAAAGAACTCAAAGAATTTGAGGAAATGTTAACCCGTAGAAAAGAAGAGATACAAAAGACTGTAAATGACAGGGCACAGGAGATTCATGAGCTTAAGACTGCCGACGCAAGTGATGAAGCGGACTTCGCTACGATTAGTACGGACAGTGAAATCGAGCGTACGATCAGTACGAAACTTATGAATGAACTTAAAGAAATCGAATATGCTTTGTTTAAGATTTTAAACGGTAGTTACGGCATTTGCGAGATGTGTGAAGAACCTATAGGAACGGCAAGATTGAAAGTCAAACCACAGGCGAAATATTGTATAGTATGTAGAGAGATCGTAGAGAAATCTTCATAATAAGGACTATACATATGGGCTTGAAAAAGTATATCATTTTCGGCGCGCTTTTACTTATCGTCATGGGTGTGGGGATCTACTCCTACACCGGCGACTACTACGCTATGTCGATTGCCGGAGTCAATGTTGACCTTCCGGTTGCTGTCTGGGTGATGATCCCGGCATTTTTACTCTATCTGATGACAGTTTTTCACTTGATGTTTTACGGTACGCTTAATTTTGCGAAATTGCGTATGATTAAAAAAGACAGTGAAAAATTTGTTGAAAATGCAAAACGCGCATTGTTGGGTAAACAGGTCAGCGGCGAGGGATATAAAAGTGAAGCTTTCAAGCTCCCGGGTGCGATTTTACCGCTTTTAAATATCGATCCTAAACGTTCTGCACATCATAGAGTTTATGATGACGGTATTCAGGATATTTTGGAGGCAAAACAGCGTATTAAAGACGGTGAAGTGATTGATTTGTCAAAGTTCAATCTTCTTCCTGACAATGCACTTGTGATTAAAAATGCAGAAAATGCCTTGAAGCAGGATCCTAAATATGCAACGACGATTTTGAAAAAGTGCGATGACAAGACTTTGTGCCAAAAAGCACATCTTGCACTTGCGGACTATGCATCGTTGGATGAGATCAAAAAATATGAAGTGGAGCCAACCAAAGAACTTTTTTACAAACTTGTCGATCGTATCCATGCTAAAGAAAATCCTATCGATATGAGTGACGAAGATATTATTTCTTATGTTGAAAAGTTGGATTTTACAAAAGAAGACTTCATCGAGTTGGCGAAAAAACTTAAAAACAAATTGAACCCGGATAGAGTGATATTGCTTTTTGAAAAACTTGCACATGAGTTTCCTCATGAAGCTGGTGACGGATATCTCTATTTGCTTTTTGAACTACAAATGGTCGATACTGCAAGAGAGTATCTTGAAAATTCTAGTGAAGAAGAGTATCCTGTATTTAAATATCTGCTTTTCTTGAAAGATAGTGGTAAAAATTTCGATACAGATCTTTTCTTTAAATAGACGCTCGTGAAGAAAAGAGTGATAGACTTTTCCAAAAAAGATCTTGTAGCCCTGGCGCCGCTTGCCGGCTACACGGATCTTCCTTTCCGTCATGTGGTAAAAAAGTTTGGAGTCGACCTGACTTTCTCCGAAATGATCAGTGCTAACGCGCTGATCCATCACTCTAAAAAATCTCTTAAAATGATCGAAAAATCCCCTCTTGAAACACCTTATATCGTACAAATCGCTACGGGTGAACCTGAAGTGGCGAAAAAAGCGGTGGAGATCATTAACGATATCGAAGGTATAGACGGTATCGATCTAAATTGCGGATGCCCTGTTCCCAAAATCGTTTCACAAAATGCCGGATCTTCTTTGTTGCAGGATCTCGATCAGATGGCACGTGTGATAGAAACCGTTAAAAAATATTCCAACAAACAATACACTTCCGTAAAATCCAGACTTGGTTTCAATGAAAAAATTCCCGTAGAGGTTGCCAAAACGGTTGAAAAAGCGGGTGCCGATTTTTTAACGCTTCATGGACGAACCAGAGCGGGGAAATATAAAGCACCGGTCGATTACGATGCGATAGCAGAGGCAAAAGCGGCAGTCTCTATACCTGTGATCGCCAATGGAGATATCAACTCTTTACAAAAGGTTCAAGAAGTCAGAGAACGTACAGGTTGTGACGGTGTGATGATAGGGCGGGGTGCGGTTGGCAATCCGTGGATATTTTATCAAATCAAAAACAATCAACCTCATGTGGATAAGAGTAAAATACTTGAAATCGTACTGGAGCATTATGATGCGATGTTGCGATTTTACGGGGATAAAGGTGCGACGATTTTTCGCAAACACGTACACACCTATTCGAAAAGTTTCCCGAACGCTTCACAATTTCGTGATAGTATCAACCGCATAGACGATCCGGTACGCATCCGTGAGATGCTTGTCGAATTTTTTAGCAATTAATGGTATAATTTTCCCTTGACTCAGGGATTTAACGGGTTTTTGAGCAAGCAAAAAATTTAAAATAAGGGTATGAATAATGTTTTTAGAAGATGACGATCTATTTGGAGGAAGTCCGAAAAAAAAGTATTTTGACATTATTTTCAATGCTAACAGAAACCTTGTGGAAGAAGAATTATCGAGAAATCTCGAGAAACTTGCCGCCTATGAGCTTTTGTTTGAAGAGATGATGGGTGAAGATAAAGATATCATGCAAATTCTTCAGAACTATATCTGGGAAAATGCGGATAAAGTCAAAGAGAAACAGACAAGTCTTTTCATCGAAGGGATGGGAGATATATTAACGAAAAATGAGTAGAGTTCTACTCGTTTTCTTTACATTGGTGACACTACTTGTCGCCAATGTGGAAAATTTTGATTTTACACATACTTTTGTTCTGAAAAAAGATCAGATTGCAGAAGTCGAAATCAAAAAAGATTATCCTCGAACCTTTCCTCATGAAGGGATACTTCGTTTTCGCTGGACACTCTATCATAACAAACGCCTTGTGCTTCTTGTTGATTATGA
>Ga0256843_1000753_pt1 | contig 26949 bp, 25 predicted proteins | sample AlvinellametaG_FD_191572 | JGI IMG/M metagenome (GOLD analysis project Ga0256843, IMG submission 191572) | Pompeii worm associated microbial communities from hydrothermal vent at the East Pacific Rise, Pacific Ocean - Alvinella | ecosystem: Host-associated > Annelida > Integument > Unclassified ... | reverse complement strand
CTAAAAATTTTGTTTCAGCATCACTCCAGTTGTTGTCAGCTACAGCTTGTTCTGCTGCGGCAAATTGGGTATCGCAGTCTCTGTGCTCTTGAGTCATAAATTGTGAAATAATCATAGGTTATCCTTTTTTTATTGTAATCATGGTGTCCCATAGGTTAGGGGAGAGGAGTATCTTCTCTACACGTGCTTGCCAAAGTGTCGCAAAGGCTTCTCTCTCTTGAGGGGTTGCCATATCTTGTAAGGCTTTTCCCATAAGAGGTTTCATCTGGGCATCTGGAGGGACAATAGAGGCATTAAAAGAGAGGGTGACTTTGGCATTGGTATCTAGTCTAGTGAGGGTAACTTCTCCCTCCATAGGTATATCGTAGCCAATAAGGTTGTCTCTAGAGAAGTTTCCAGCAATCCCTTTAAAGCCTCCTGCCCCACTCGCACCTACGATAAAGGAAAGTACATTACAGGTAACACCTGTAACACCCTCAATCTCTTTTTCTCTCATTCCTACGTGGATAGAGCCTCTTTGAGGTAGTGTCTCTGGGTAGAGCGCTTCTAAGCCTTTGAGTGCCATAAGGTAAGCCCCTGCTACAGTAGGACATGAATGCCCTGCTAATTTCACACAATCAAGATAGGAGATAGAGAGTTTCCCCTCTTCAAACGCACCTAGAAAATCACTAAGTGGGTCTTGGAGCGCAATGGTTGGGACTTGATCAAAAAATGGAGGGTAGTGCATAAGATTCCTTTTAAAACTTTAATAAGTAAAACAAATTATAGTTAAAAAAAGTAAACATTGGGTTGATATTTATCAAGAATTAAGCGAATAGGAGTAAAATACTCCCAATTAAACTTAATTTTAAAGGATGAACCATGATGCAAGGTGTACCACAACCAGCGTTTTATATTTTCAAGTGTCAACAATCAGCACCTCCAGGGATGCCAAAACCAAGTTGTGTGAGTCAAAATGACCCAGAGTCAGCACAACTTTTTCAACATTTGGCACAGAGTCTTATGATGAAAGGGATTATTGGGACAGTGCAGCCTATTCAGACAGGATGTCTTAACCGTTGTCAACAAGGTCCAGTGATGTTGGTAGAACCAGGACATACAATGTACGTAGGGCTTACCAAAGAGAAGATTGATAGAATCGTAGATGAGCACATTATTGGTGGGAATGTTGTACAAGAGTATGTCATCCCTGATGAGATGTGGGGTGAGCCAGTTCCTCCTTCACAAATGGCAAGATAGCCTCTTTTTAGGGTGTGTGATGACATACCCTATCTCCTCTTCAAATCCATAGAAATTTTAGTATAATATGATTATAGGTGGGATTTTGTTATAATCCCAATACTTTTAAAATAGGAAATGATAATGAACATTACCATGCTTTATTCAAAGCTTCATAGAGCGACAGTAACAGATGCTAACTTAAACTATGTGGGCTCTATTACCATCGATACAGACCTTCTTCAAGCAGCCCATATGCGTGTAGGACAAAAGGTAGATATTGTGAATGTAAACAATGGAGAGCGTTTCTCTACCTATATTATCCCTGGTGATGCAGGGAAGGGAGATATTTGCCTCAATGGTGCAGCGGCTAGAAAAGTGCACAAAGGTGATAAGATTATTATTATTGCCTATGCCAGCATGAGCGAAGAGGAGGCACAAGCCTATAAACCTAAAATTGTTATTTTGGACGATGACAATACCATTGCGCAAGCGTTTGAAGGACTTGAATAATGTTTGATATGGGAAAGATGACAGAGATGATGTCACAAATGCAAGAGAAGGCAAAAGAGATAGAGGAGCAATCTAAGCAGGTATCGTTTACTGCCAATGCTGGAGGTGGTCTGGTCTCTGTTTCAATGAATGGTGCTGGAGAGTTACTTGATGTTACAATTGATGATACACTCTTAAGTGATAAGGCGTATCTACAAATTTTACTTATCTCTGCTGTAAATGATGTTACTAAAATGGTAGAAGATAATAAAAAGTCTCAAGCGATGGGAATGATGGGTGGAATGAACCCTTTTGGTTCATAAACAAACTATCTTTTTGTATTATCTACAAGGTAGGTAAACTCCTTTAAGCGTTTCGTACACAAGAGGAGTGTTTCCCCTCTTCTTTTACCATTTTTCTCACTATTTTACTTAGTTTCATAGATGCTCCTTTATGTGAGGGTGTCTGTTTTTACACAGAACAATTGTAGGTCATACATATAACAAAAGAATAACAGGAGTAGAAAATATGAAAGAGCTTTTAGATGCTTTAGAGAATGATGCCTTAGTCAAGGTAAAGGCAATTTTAGACTCAGGTATTGATCTCAATCAACCTATTGTCATAGGGGAGGAGTATGATTTAGAAGAGCCCGATGAGATAGGGCTACTCTTCTATGCTATTCGTACGCATGTCTCTAGAGAAGCTATTGAGTTGCTTTTATCGTATGGTATGGATATTCATCAACTAGACAGTGATAACATCTCTACATTAGATACAGCAATTAAGTTTAAGCGTTATGATATTGCGAAACTCTGTTTGGAAAAAGGGGTCGATGTCAATAGTAGCCAACGTAAAAGTGGGATGTTACCACTTCTTTTAGCTTCTTGTTTTGGAGATATAGAGATGGTAGAACTTTTACTTAAGCATGGTGCTACGTTAAATGTTTCGGACCGTTCAGGTATGAGCGCAAAAGATTATGCCAAGAAGTTAGGACAAAAAAAGATGGTAGAGTTTCTAGATGCCCAAGGGGCAACCTTCAATCTCTACCCCAATAGATAAGGGCAGATATCCCATCTGTAATCATTCTGTAACCAATTTCATTTATACTTCCAGTCATAAAAAACAAGGACGTACAAAAATGAAAAAAATTCTACTATCAATGGCAGCAATCGCAACAGTCTCAATGGCATCATCAAGTGAAACCGTTATTAAGTCTGGTGCGGGGGTACTTAAATTTTCTGGAACACACTACCTTGGGTTTGTAAGTGACAGTGAGTCTGACACCAATGAGTTTGAGACAAGAAGAAACTACCTTCAAGTAAAAGCATACTTCAAAGAGAATCCAAAAGACTATATGAGAGTAACACTCGATACATACCAAAACACTTCTGATGATGGTAAAGATGAAGGTAGCTGGGAAGTAAGACTTAAGTATGCGTACCTCTACTTAGACAATGTTCTCCCTTTTACTGGTGTTGAGGTTGGTCAAGCACATAGACCTTGGATTGACTACGAAGAGCACCATGGTTGGAACTACCGTTCAATCTCTAAAGTATTTGTTGAAGCACATGAAGGGGCACACTTTACAAACTCAGCTGATATTGGTGTAAACTTTAAGACAAAGACAGAAAACTTTACCTCTGAACTTGGTGTTTTCAATGGAGAAGGGTACCACGGTATTGAAGATGGTAATGGATTGAGTGGTGAGTGGAGACTTACAGGTCACCTCCTTGGAACAGGGAAAAAACATGTACACAAGTCTGATACCTATGCTGATATCTCTTTCTTTGGACAATACAATACAGATTATGAAACAAAAGGGAATGATTTTGTATGGTATGGTGTACATGCTGTCTATAACCAACCAGAGTTTTTAATCTCGGCACAATATGTGGAGGCAACCGATGGTGGTGTAGATATTGAGGGGGATGGATACTCAGTGAACACAGAAGTACGTTTTGCACAGAAATGGAATGTTATTGCTAGATATGATAACTTTACTATAGATGCTACAGATGAGGAGAAAGAGAGAACACTCGCTGGTGTAGCATACACATATAACAAAAATGTTGAGTTTATTGCAAACTACCTCAAAGAGGAAGTAGATAGTGAGACACAAACAGATGCTATTATGCTTACGGCTGAGGTAAAGTGGTAGTCTCTACCTCTTCTGCTTCATAAGAGGGGTAATATAACTCCTCTCTTCACTTCTTCTTATTACCTAATTCGTAACAAAATTGTAATATTTTTTCTCTATACTTCTATGAACTTAATAAAATTGAAGGAATCTCAATGAACAACACATTGAAAGTAATGATTGGGGCAGGGTTTGCCGTTGCCGTAGCGATGTATGCCAATAGTATTATTGGACAAGCAACTCACGGAGGCTTTTTGGTCTTAGCAGCACTTTTTGGTGCCTATATGGCGATGAACATTGGTGCTAATGATGTAGCAAACAATGTAGGACCAGCTGTGGGTTCTGGAGCACTTACCATTACGGGTGCTATTGTGATTGCTTCTATCTTTGAAGCTTCAGGTGCGCTTATTGCTGGTGGTGATGTAGTTGGAACCATCAAAAAAGGGATCATTGACCCTGCTGCCTTTGGTGGTGACCCTATGACATTTGTCTACGCAATGTCAGCAGCACTACTTGCAGCAGCATTGTGGCTTAACCTCGCTACTTGGCTTAAAGCGCCTGTCTCAACCACGCACTCTATTGTTGGGGGTGTACTTGGTGGAGGGATTGCTGCTGGGGGTTTTGCGATTGTCTCTTGGGGAACCATGGGTAAAATTGCGGCTTCATGGGTCATCTCTCCTGTACTTGGTGGTGTGATTGCTGCGACTTTCCTTTACATTATTAAATCACAAATTCTCTACAAAGAGGACAAATTAGCCGCGGCAAAGAAGATTGTACCTATCTTGGTATCTGTGATGGCAGCAGCATTTTTAACCTACTTAACACTCAAAGGGTTGAAGCATGTTTGGAAAGATTTGGCAACAATGTTTAGCTTTTTACCACAAACAAAGAAGCCAACATTTGGTATAGCACTTATCTTTGGTGCCATTGGAGCAGTCATTACCTATATGATTGTTAAGCCTAAGATTGCCAACAGAGTAGCCCAAATGACAGAGAGTAGAGAGGCGATCAATATGCTCTTTACCATTCCTCTTATCTTTGCAGCAGCACTGTTAAGTTTTGCACATGGTGCCAATGATGTTGCCAATGCCGTAGGACCTTTGGCTGCTGTGAATGATGCGTTGATGAACCTTGCCATCTCTAAAAAAGCTGCTATTCCTTTATGGGTAATGGTAACTGGTGGATTGGGTATCTCTATTGGGTTGGCACTCTTTGGACCCAGACTTATTAAGACTGTAGGGAGTGAGATTACAGAGCTTGACCAGATGAGAGCTTTCTCTATTATGATGGCAGCAGCCATTACTGTTGTTATTGCTTCACAGCTTGGATTGCCTGTCTCTTCAACACACATTGCAGTAGGGGCTATCTTTGGGGTAGGGTTCTTACGTGAGTGGTTAGACTCAAAAGCAACCAACAGTAAGCAAGAGAAGTTACAAGGTGAGTTGGCAAAACAGCAAAAGTTGAAAGCTGAACTTAATGCGTGTACCAATGAGGACCCAGCAAAGAAGTTGGAGTTGATTGAAGCACATAAAAGACAGAAGAAAAAAGTAAAGTCTATTAAGCGTTCACTACGTGAAAACTATGTAAAACGTGGTATGGTGAAAAAGATTGTTGCGGCATGGGTTATTACCGTACCAGCCGCAGCACTACTCTCAGCACTTATCTTCTTCGTAATTAGAGGTTTTGCTGTTTAATTGGCTATAATCTTGCTATGCAAAATAATATAGAGATAGTCGTCATTGAAGATGAAGCTGATATTTTAGAACTTATTGAGTACCATCTACACAAAGAGGGGTATGCTGTTACAGGGTTTTTATCTACCCAAAATGTAGAGCAGTTCTTAGAAGAAGAAACCCCCTCTTTAATGCTGGTAGATAGAAACCTTCCTGGGCTAGAAGGCTCAGAGTTTGTCGCTTACTTACGCTCCATAGGGTATGATATTCCTGTTATTTTTCTCACGGCAAAAGCTAAAGAGTCTGAATTAGAAGAGGGTTTTGAAGCAGGATGTGATGACTACATAACCAAACCTTTTTCTCCTAAAGAGCTTACCATGCGCGTTAAAGCACTCTTAAGACGTAGTGGTATGCTTCAGAAACATGCTCGCTTAAAGTACAAAGACCTTACTATCGATATGCTCAAAAAAGATCTCTACGTTGATGGAAAAATTGTAGCGATTACCCCACTAGAGTTTAACTTGCTACATACCTTTATGAAGCAGATAGACACCCCTTTAACACGTGATTTTTTACGAGAAGAGGTCTGGAACCAATCGGACAAAGATGTCAATGACAATGCGATTAATGTTGCGATTAATCGGCTGAAAAATAAGATTGACCCAGACAATAGTAAAAACTACTTTCACCCTGTCTGGGGTGTAGGATATAGCTTTTCGTAACCCCTACTGAAGCTCTTTAGGCATCTTCCCATAAAACGCCCCATTGAGCTGTGTCGTCTGGATGAGGTATTGCTGAAACTTCTTGTAGAGTGTCATATCAGGTGTTTTTGGTGTATGCCAAAATGCTTTTAGGTCTTGGTGTTTGTTACTAAGCCCCTCTATGTCATAGATGGCATCTCCCAATGTAATCGTAGGAATACCATACCCAATAGAGGTAAGCCCTACCGTAGAGTTAATGGTTACCGTCCCTCGAGCATGCTTAAGGCAAGAGGGAAGATGTACGTCATGTACGGTAAGTACATACTCCTCTATGTTGAGTAGGCTTGCTTGCTCAGCAATAAAGTCACTATACTCTTTACGCCCTCTATCGACAGGGTGATGCTTAAAGATAAGGTGTGTTCCTTTAGGGGCATGGTTTGCAAATGACTCTAACACCTCAATAATAAACTTCTCAATAGAACGGTAGTTGGAGTGTTGGAGTATCTGAAAATCGTTGTGAGTCTGAAGGGGTACAAAGAAGTACTGTTTGGAGAGCTCCCCTTCAATAAGAGGAAGGTACTTCTTCTCTGTTAGTGTATAGATACCTTTTCTTACAATGCCTCGTATGCCATGAAAGAGCTCCACCATAGCTGAAAACTCACGATGATGTACATAGTGAGGGTATTGGTGGTGAAAGAGGTTAGAGATAGCATAGTAGATGGAGGCACTCAAAACCATCTTTGTTTTACTCTGTTTAGCATGGATCACTTTAGGTGCCGTAGTTAGGGGGAGTTGCTGGTAGAAAGAGGCATCTCTTGGAAGCTGACTATAGCCATTGACCCCAAATTTTTCTAAAGTAATGTAGTGAGGACGCAAATAGCCCTCCTCAAAGACAAAAACATCAATGTTTTGTGCATAGGCTACTTTTCTGGCAATGTGTTGGTAGTATCGACAATCACCAAAGAGAAAGATCTTGTCTATCTTCTTCTCTTGTAAAAAAGAGACAATAAACGACTCCCACATATCGGGAGTATCATTAAAAACAATAGTATTGTCTTTATGGGAGAAGAACTCATCTCCTTTATTGAAGGCAATCTTGTAGGTTGTAGCACCTCTTTTACGAAAGTTGCTATCGAGCTTCTTAAAAAAAGTCCCCATTGGTCCTTGTAAAAAAAGTAGCTGCTTATCTTTTACACTCCCAATGCTATTCACCTAAAATCACCTTAATAAGAAGTTGTACTTTTCGGGAGATAAAGTTACGACCTTGAAGCCTCCACCGAAAAATAGTGTCGTTATTATAGCGTTTTTTTGTTACTTCTATGTTAGTTAATGTTGTCTCTAGTTCACAAGGAAGATTGGTGAGTGGGTCAATGTAGCGAGGGTAGAGAATGTAGGTGGCTGCTACCAAGGCATCAAGGCTACATTTTGCCGTGCGACGGTGACAAATGCTAGCATCGGTAGTAAGCCCCCAACCTGCGTAAAAAGGTAGCCCATAGGTATAGACCCTCTTTTTGCGTATGAGTGCCTCTAGCCCTACAAGGGAGGTCATGGTATGTACCTCGTCACAACACGCAAGCACAGAGTCTAGGCTCGCATCTGTAATGATGGTATCACAATACTTTAACGCCTCTTTGGGTTCAATATGCCCTTTTCTGTTTCCTGCTAGAACATCGGGATGAGGCTTGTAGATAATGTACCCATCAGGAGCACTCTCTCGGCTCTTTTTAAGGAGTTCTAAGTTACTCATACCTTTTGCCCCATACCGAATAGAAGCATCATCTTCTACTTGTCCAGGGACAAGCAGTACCTTTTGTGAAGGGGTATGGTTAGGCAGGGTAAGGGTTTTGTCCTGATGGATGTTGTACTTGGAGATTTTCTTCTCTACAAGGTAGCTTTGTAGAGCTCTTGCACGTGCCAAAAGAGGCTCATCAAAAGTGTAGGTGTTGAGTATATGCTCCAAGTCACTCTCTTGGGTAGGATCAAAGTAGATACCACGACTATCAACAACCAAAGAGTACGCCTTCGTTAAGTCACTTCCTAGACTTACCGAACGTACAAAACCATCTTCAATGCGAGAGAGCAGTGCTCCAGACTCTTGTGCCCAATGCTCCACCTCTTCAAAGGGCTTCTTCCCCCAAATGTAGAGACGGCTCTTAGAGGTCATACCTTTCTTAAGTGCCTCATCAAGTGAACCACAAAAGTCTATTTGTTCTTTCGTGTACTCAGGAAAAAACTTCTTTGTTTGAGACCTTTTCCACCGACTGAAACCAAAAAAGTAGGCACGTGTTTTAGGGTGTGGCATTTTTAAAGAGTCTCTTTTTTGATGGAGGCTATCTCCTCTTTTGTTAGTCCCGTAGAGAGCATGATGGTCTCTAGAGGAATATTTGCTTTTAGAAGATTGTGTGCAACCTCTTTTACGCCTTGTTTAATCCCTTGCTCAATCCCTTTTTCAATTCCTTGTTCAATCCCCTTTTGTAACCCTTTTTTTTCAGCTGTTCTTAGGGCATTGAGTTCATCAAACTCCTTGAGGGTAATGTAGTCATAGACCTCTAGCTCTTTTGTGTTCCATGAGGTTTGTGTGACGATATTAAATGCCTCTTGAAAAGTATGTAAGTTGGCATAGGTTTGAGGTATCATGGTAAGATCTTGGGCATGCTTTAAAAAATAGATCCACTTATCTAAAGTACTCTCTAACGCCTCTAGGGGTTTGTTAAACTTTGGTAGTTCAATAAAGGTAAACTCAAAATCACTCAAATCTTGCGTTTGTGTCTCTTGGTTGACAATGAGATGGCGAGAGATATAGTTACTATTTTCAAAGATGTTGAAGTTGAGTAACCCAATAAAATAGACACGCTTCAAACGGGTATAGTCTTTGCCTTTAGGAAGCTGCTCTACATAGGCCTTGGAGGTGTAGTAGAGGCTTCGTTTGGTAAAGTCTCCCAAATCTTTTTTTTGCATCTCAACAATAAAGCTCTCTCCCCCTTTGTTCTTTGCTTTAATGTCTAAAATAGTCTCTTTGAGTTCAGGAATACGAGGTACTTGATAGGGACTTGCTAAAGTGACTTCAACAATAGCCTGCTCTCCTGTAAAGTCTAAAACAGCATTTAAAAATGAGATTAAAATCTCACTATGCTGTTCATCTCCAAACAGTTTCTTAAAGGCTAAATCGTTCTTTGGATCTGCAAATTGCATAGAGTACTCCTTTAGCACTATATATTCTCTTTATAAAAAGATTATATCAAAATCTTCTTTTTTCTACTTATTCTTTTTGTAAGGAAGGATTTTTACACTATTAATACTCTTTTAATCTTTTTTTCAATAAAAAATCTCGTTCTTTCATTAGTCTTTCAAGTTCATTAATAAATGTATGGGTACTTTCTTTTTTAAGATAGTTATAGTTCCCTAAAAAGTATGTTTTAAGTGTATTTCTTGCAACCTTTTTTGTATCAAGTTTTATCTCTTCAAAAAGAATCTTTATGAGGTTATTACATTCATTACTCTGAAGTAGTCTAGTTGCTCCAATGATTTTTGGTTGTGTTCGCTTTCCTTGAAGTTTAAAAAACATATCAGTCATAATCATGGGTTTATCAATGGCTAAGTAGTCTATAGCAACTGCAGAGTTATCAAAAATAGCAATATCTATATAGGGATAGATATTGTTAATATCACCTGTTTTAAAAAGTTTTCCTTTTTTATGCTTTGCTACAAGAGTGAGAAGCTTTTTATGAATTTTTTGTGTGCTAGTATCACGTGAACCAGTATTTGGATGAGGTTTATAGAGAAGATAGGTATTTGGATGCTCTAAAATCTGGGTAATAATAGAGAGTCCATAGTCATTAAGAGAAGTATAGTTCATACTTTCATGTGTCCCTTCCCAAGTTGGTGCATATAAGATAATTTTCTTAGTTTTATCTAAATGATTTAATTCAGGTATAGGTTCACAATACTCTAATTGAGGACGTCCAATTTGAATAAAGTTTGTCATATCTACTTTTAAAAGGTTTGATTGATATTTATCATAAGCAGCATCTCCTACAATAAAAACATAGTTATAGGCATTGGCTTGGTTACTAATAGTAGAGGTTTTTTCACTCTCTCCATGGTTAATATGAATATGAAAGGCATCACGATGTGTTAATGACTGAAAGTTTTCTACTCCATGATTTACATAGAGAATAATTTTAAGATTATTTTTTTCATAGAAATCAATTAGTTCATTGAGTGAGCGACAAAAGACAATTGTAAAATGTGTATGTTTTTTAAGCCAATTGAATGTAGAAATTTTTCTGGTAATGATTACAATTTTATAAGTATTTTCAAGATATTGAAAACATGCAAACCATTGTTCTAGTTGGTAGATTGTACGAGGTGTAGGACTAAAGTAAACAGCGATAGTATAATCTTTAAGTATATAGGATTGAGTTTCTATTGTTGTATCATTTTTTTGTATAAGTTGCTTTGTTTGTAATGCTTTGAAATATTTTTTAAATGGGATAATCATAAATAGTATCTACGCTTTATTATAAGTTTTTAATGTTTGATTAGTTTGTATAGTTTTTTTAGTTTCTCTATAATCATATCGGAAATACACTTTTTATTGTATGAAGTAATGACCATTTGTTGAATGTATGATTGAGATTGTGTTTTTGGAAAATGCTTTTGCATAAGTTTATGAAGTGCTTCTATAGTAGATTGAGTAGCATTTATAGTATTGGTAAAAAGTGTTTGATATAATTTTTTTTGAGCTACAGTATATGAGTGCGGTTGATTTAATAGAGTATGGATAGTATATTGTAAAATTTGGGGTGTCGATATAGAAGTACCTAGTAAGTTTCTTTGAGAAAATTCTAAACTATATTGATCAATTTTTTTACTTTTTTGTAATTGTGCTATGGGTAAATCAAGTAGTACAATTTGTTTTTTACAGTAAAATGCATCAAAAATAGCACCACTATAATCGGAAAGTACTATATTACTTAAAGAGAGGAGTTCCATATTGTCATCATTGGCACCAAAAATATAGATATTAGGGTTTTCCTTTATTTTCTTCTTTTCAAAAAACTCTGAATTATGATGTATTTTGATTAGAATATTATAAAAACTACTTAAAGATATAATTGATTCAATATAGTATGAAAAACTTGATAAGTCTCCCCATGTTGGCATATATAAAATAGTTTTTGAATGTTGAAAAGATAGAGGATACTTTGTTTGTACATTTTTATGAAATTCAGGGGTATGCCATTTGTCATAACGAGGGTTTCCTAAGGCTAAGGCAGGAGCATATGGAAGAACTTTTTCTTTAGCATACTCTCCATATGTAATAATGAGAGATGCTAAGGCTCTCCATACACCATAATTATGAGGTTCTTTTGCATAGCCATACTGTAGCATTACAATTTTGCTATGAGTAAATTTTTGAAGGTTATTAAAGTATGTTTGTACAATTATAATATCATATTGTGTATCAAGGGTAAGTAACTCTTTCTCTTTTACATAAATAATAGGAATTTGAATATTCTGAAGAAGGTCTTCAGAGAAATATTTCAAATTATTATTAATACGTTGTTCCAAAATAAAAACACTATTTGGAATTTGTTTTGCTAAATCGTGAATATGAATAAGTTGAAAAGGGTTCCAACCAATAAAAGCGACTTTATATGGTTGAATTTGATGCATGAAGTTTACTCAAAATCTTTTTTTAAGAGTTCAATAACTTCAAAGGCATTTATAATATCTTCTTTTGGGATGGACATAAAATTGGTTAATGATTTTTTAAGTTGTGTTGTTGAAATATCTTGAGTTCTTTTTAAATAAATAACTTCACAATACTCTTTTAAAAAATCAAATTTTCCTTCCCAGTCATCACCTATAGCGAAAATATCTACATTGTATTTTTGGATATCTTCTATTTTTTGTTCCCATGTATTTTCTGGAATAACTTTATCAACACATTTAATATTAGCAATAATTTCAGCACGTTGCTCATACGGAATCATTACTTTCTTACCTTTTCCTTTATTGAACTCATCAGTCGAAACAGCTACAATTAGTTTATCCCCTAATTCTTTAAGCCTCTGTAAGAGTTTTAAATGTCCAATATGAAACATATCAAAAGTTCCATATGTTATTATTATTTTTTGTTTCATATTTTTATACCTTACCTTTAATGTATTGTGTTAAGCATACCTTTTTGCTCTAATAGTTGATCTCTTTCCTTGATAGCCTCTAAAATATTTTGAATAAATAATTTGGTACTTTCTCCTTTTTTATAGTTACCTAAATAATATTCACGAATTTTTTCTCTGTTCTTTTTTAATGGGTCCCTCTTTAGTTGCTCTATTATTAGTTGTTGCAAATTTTCAATATTAGTTTCATCTAACATTATACAGCTTTTTAGCATTTTAAATGGTTTAGTATCATGGTATTCAGGAATAAACATATTAGTTGCGAACATGGGACGATTAAAATATAAAAAATCAATAATTAAGGATGAATTATCAAAAATTGCTAAATCAACAACAGAGAGAAGATCAATAGCATTTAAATTATTTTCAACGGTTCCATTCTCTGCTTGATTGACTTTTTCAATAATTTGAGTATTTATTTTTGAAATTATTTTGCTATTCTTTCCTGTGCTTGGATGAGGGCGATAAACTAATTGATAATTTGGATTAGATAAAATAGTATCAACAATTTGTAAGCCAATCCTTTCTATTGAAGTATATCTCATCGCAATATGTGTGGATTCATCTGTTGGTGCATAAAGAATAACGGTTCTATTAAATTGTTTTTCTACCTTTTTTATATAATCAAATTGAGGACGACCTATTTTTATATAAGTCGCAAGCTTCATATTGATGATATGCCTTTTATACCTATCATAGGCTGCATCCCCTACAATATAAGTATAATCATAACATTTACATTGATTGGAATGCATAGAAGCTTTTTCACTTTCACCATGATTTAAATGAATATGTAATGCTTTATGATAAATTAATGATTGAAAGTTTTTCATTCCATTATTAATATATAGAATAACTTTAAAATTACTCTCTTCATATGCAGTTAATAATTCATTAATTGTATCAAAATATATGATAGGAATATCAGTTCTTTGATTTAAGTAATTTTTTACATTTATATTACGAACAATAATACAAAGAGGTTCAGTTTTATTTAATTCTTCTAATGTTTCGAGCCATTGATTTATTTGGTAAACTTCAGCTAATCCACCGAAAAAATAAAGACTTATTTTTAATTGTAAATATTTTTTTGTTTTTTTTGTTTCTATAACTTTAAAATAATTTTCATACATACGTTATCCTTCAATATCTTTTTTTAAAATTTCTTGATCTCTTTGTGTAATAATCTGAGAAATAGAGTTGATAAATTTTTGGATACTTTCCCCTTGTTTGTAATCCCCAAGATAAAGTTCTTTAATCTTTTGTCTTTTCTCTTTCATCTTATCATCATTGATTTCTTTATCAATAATTTCTATTAAATATTCTATATTATCGGTAGTTAATTTATTGCACCCCTTTAAAACATTGTAGTCACTAATTGTATGAACTAGGGGGTCAAATACATCAGCTAGAAGAAAAGGTTTATTAACATTTAAATAATCTGTCATAATAGATGACATATCAAAAATAGCACAATCAACAATAGGATAAATATTATTTACATCTTCATTTGTTATAGTTATCGCATATTTATGACTATCTATTTTTTGCATTAGGCTTTTGTGGATTCTTAAAACATTTTTATCATTAGCTCCTAAATTAGGATGGGGTTTATAAATAAGGAAATATTTATTATCTTCTAATATTTTATTAACAATTTGTTCTCCATAGATATCTACAGATGTGTATCTCATAGAACGATGTGTAGCTTCCCATGTTGGGGCATAAAGTATTACTTTCTTATTGAAAGTATTTAATGTAATAGGTGATATAAAGTCCAATTGTGGACGCCCAGTTATTATTAATTGTTTTGGATTTAGCTTGATAAGATATTTCATATAGTTGTTATAGCCATTTGGTCCATGTACAAAAATATAATCATACCCTTTGACTTGATTTGAATGGTCTGATGCTTTATCGCTTTCTCCGTGATTTATATGAACATGTAATGCTTTTTCATAAATTAAAGATTGAAAATTTTTAAATCCATTATTAATATAGATTATTGATTTTGGCTCAACTGTATCATAAAAAGTTAGAACATCATCAATTGTATTGCAGTATTTAATTGGGAAAGGTAAAATTTTAGTAAAATACTCTTGTACATTTTGATATCTTACAACAACAATAATTCTATGTTTTTTATGTAGCTCAATAAATGTATCTATCCATTGTTTTATTTGGTAGGTTTGTCCCATTTTCCCAAAAAAATAAATTATAATTTCATTTTTAATTAATTTGTTATATTCATTTACAATTAATTGATATTGTTTTAGTTTTTCTTGAGTTTCTTTATCTGTAATGGTAATTGGTTTTGTATTAAGATGTTCATCTTTCTTTAAAACTATTTGATCTAAATCTAATGCATATTTTAATATAAATTTTTTAATTTTTGGGTGATTTTTTAAAAAAGCTCGTGTTTTACGTGCAATTAATTTTCGTTGTTGATTATTTAACATTTGATTACTCCCTAGTTATTTTGATATAATTTTTTTAAAGCAGATAAAAGTAAGTTTATATCACTAGTTGTAATTTCTCCCATATGAGAAACTCTAAAAACTTTATCTGCTAAGTCACCACCATTAGGGCATAAAACTATTTTATACTTGTCTTCAACTATAGCTACGATTTCTTTAGCTTTAAAACTATCTTTCGGAACAAGAGCCGTCATTGCATTTGGCATAAATTTAGTATAAAATTCTAATGGAAATTGTGCTAACTGTTCTCTAAAATATTGTGCTATCTCTTTAGATTTTTCATTTGTTGCTTGTATCCCACCCAGATATTCTATTTGCTTAAGACGTGCTTGAAGCTGTAGAATAATAGAAACAGCAGGTGTATAAGGCGTCTGTCCTCTCTCTCCATCTCGCAAATAATTTTTAAAGTTAAAATAATGACTTTTTATAGGTTGAAGTTTATTTATAGCTTTTGGTGTTAGTGCGACCATGGTTAAGCCTGGTGGCAAAGCCAAACCTTTCTGACTACTAATAATAGCTACATCAATATTTTGTGTTTGCATATCAAGAGGATCTGTAACAAACATACTAATGGCATCAACAATATTAAGGAGATCATATTTTGCACAAAACTTTCCAATTGCATCTAAATCATAAAGTAAGCCAATACTTGTCTCATGAGCATTTACAATAAAAGTATTGCAATCATTAGCACTTATTGTATCTTCTATATTTGCTAAATTAGTATTGTATGGCTTAACTTCCTTATGTCTAATACTGTAACTTTTAGAAATATCAACAAATCTTTGACCAAATCCTCCACCATTTACAATAAGTGCACAATCATCTTGTGTGAGAAGATTCATAACTGTTGCTTCCATCCCAGCAGTTCCTGAGGCTGTAAGAAAAACAATTCTACTTCCATGAGGAGCATTTAACATTTTAAGTAAAGAAGTTTCACATTCTAATAATACATCAGAAAACTCTTGATTTCTAAAATATGGAGTTTGCTTTGCTCCTATTTCTAAAATCTCTTGAGACATTTTAACTGGTCCAGGTGTAAAGATAAGATAATCTTCTTGTATCATGCTATTTCCCTTTTTTAGTTTTGTTATAAGTTACAATAATTTTATTCATCTCAATCATCTCTTTTTGGGTTAAGCGTTTAGATTTTATTTTCCCTCTGTGAATTAAAGAGCTAAATTCAGAAATCATATATCGTAAACCATCTCCTTCAAATTCATAATTAAAGGAATAAGATTTATGTTCATTTTCAAATCTTATATGAAACTCTTTTGTTAGCCACCATGGTGCAGGAATATAAATATATCCTTTTGTTCCTGCGATGATTGCATCACTCTCAAGTTTTATTCCTATGCCGACAGTTGCGATACCAATAGTCTTTTTTTTATGAGTAGTAATGATACGATTACTAATATCATAATTTTTCTCTTTTTGATCAAAAAAAGTGATATGTTTACTTTTTTTTAGAATTTTATGAATTAATAAAGAGGGGTAATTTAATAAAATATTGGTAGCTCCTTGTTCATAAAACTCTTTAGTGTAATCATGCTCTTTATAGAGTTTTGTAAAGTTAGCTCTTACCTCTTTAATTTCACCGATAGCACCACCTTTTAGTTCTTTAAGAAGTTGATCAAATGCTGGAATAAATGCTGTTTTTAGAGCAATTAAAAGAAGTTTCTTTTTCTTTTTGGCGAGTTGAAAAAGTTTTTCTAACTCTTTTTCATTAACAACTAAAGGATTTTCACATAGTACGTGTTTATTGGATTCTAATGCTAATTTTATTTGAGTATAATGGTTTTTTATATATGAAGCAATATAAATTGCATCAATAGGAGAGTTTAAAAATTTCTTATAATTATCATACCCATACTCTATATGATTTTTTTTAATAAAGAATTTAACTTTACTTAATTGTGTATCACATATACTTATAGCTTCTATATGTGGAACATGATGTAACTCTTTTAAAAAACGTTTACTATCATTATTGATTCCAACAATACCAATATTAATAGTTTTAAATTTATTTGCACGTAACTGAGTGCTTGATATACCTTCTGTTCTAGGAATATAGACAACATCTGTATATTTTTTTAGATAATCAAATTTACCAATCCAGTCATCTCCAATAGCAAAGATATCAACATTATATTTTTGAATGTCTTGAGCTTTTTGATTTTTATGTGTTTCAATAATGACTTTATCTACAAAATCTAATTTTTTGATTGCTTCAACTCTTTTTTTTGTATTTTCAAAGACATTTAATTTACCACGAGAACGGTCATAATCTTCTGATGTAACACCTACAATAAGATAATTACCTAAAGCTTTTGCCCTACGAAGTAGATTGATATGTCCAATATGTAACATATCATATGTACCATAAGTAATAACAATTTTAGATGGCATAGATAGACCTTTTATTTAATAAATTGAAATATTTTATCTAAAAAAAGGTTCTAACTTACTGAAAGAAACCTTTCTTTGATAGAGGTGAAAAGATGTTTAAAATGTTTACATTTCTCTCTTTTTTACTACGTATCATTTAGCCATTAAAATACATTGGTTACCATAGCAGCACCTATGGCTATTTGGGAGTATTAAGGCGTTCTTTTTTTAATGTTTTCTAAAATAAGTTCTATCTCACCATATACTTCTATGGCAATTTTAATGCCATCTAAAACCTCTTGTTCATTGTTTGGGTACTCGTGCGTGAGTTGGTTTCTAAGTTTTCTATAGAGCATCCAATCTGATGATTGTTTTATAATCTTAAATTTTTCCAATTTATCGAGAATGTCTAGTAAACTCATACTATCTTTATATTCGCCTATGTTATCTAAAAATACTTTAAAAAGTTTTTCTCCCATTAGGTCTTGAAGCTTGATAAAGCGATAGATAAAAGTATCGACTGTTTTAATTTTTTCAAAATTTTCAAAGATTTCACAATCTAGTGCTTCCCATGCGACTATCTCATCTAGGGCAGCTTTTAAACGCTTTTGATGTAGGTGTACTTTTGCTAAAATATCTTCTATCATAGTGTTATACCCTCTTCTTGAATGGTTTTAAATAGGGGAGACTCTTTTGAGTTTGGCATCTTGATGATTAAGTCAACTTTTCTCTCTATGCCTGAGAGTTCCATATCGGTAAGTATCTTTAGTTTTTCTCTAAGCGTTACTGGTCTATTTGTTTCAATAAAGAGATCGATATCTCCACCTCTTTTATGGTCATAGACTCTACTTCCAAAAAGTGTTATTTTGGCATCATCTATATATTTTGAAAGTGATTGTTTAATAATTTGAATATCTTGTTGTGATAATCTCATGCGACTACGACTCCTACAATACAATAGACTTTAGCTAGCATTATAACACATCTTCATAGTTTAAGGAGATAGGAACTTTTTTCATCGTCTACTCTGCTACCAAAAAGATAGATAATAGACTTACCAAAGATAGAAGTAACACTCTCTTTGATGAGTTTAATCTCTTTGTCTAAGAGTCTCAAAACTTTCCTTAAAACGCATTGATTACCACAGCAGCACCTACGGCTATTTGGTAGAGGATTTGGGTGATGTCTTTGGTGAGGAGGAGGTCTTTGGTGTCGGTTTTACTCAGTACCAAGATGGAGTCTCCTGCTTCTACTTTTGGACTTGAAAAGCTAAAGGAAGTGGTGTCTTGTGCGATGACTTGTCCGTTGGCTTTTACAAGTAAGACGTTGCTTTTGTCTGCTCTTTGGGTAAAGCCTCCACACGCTTCAATGTAGCTCTCTAGGCTTTGGTTGGCTTTGTAGCTAAGGGCATTGGGGATGCCCACTTCTCCTTGCACGATGACAAGGTTGCTCTTTCTTGGGATGTAGATGGTGTCTCCATCTTCTAAGATAGTTTGGCGTAGATCTTGGGTTTTAGAGAGGACAATTTGCCCTCTAGGGGTTATCTTTTTGGCACGCTCTATAAAGGTGAGAATGCGTGCTGACTCTTTTTCGCGAATGGTTGCTTCAGCTGAGGTAGAGGAGTCGGTGGTAAGGGCTCTTGCCTCTAGGTCTTTGAGTTTGGTAAGGAGAAGCTCTTTTTGCATAGTAGCAACACTCTTTCTAAAGAGTTGGGTACTTTGGATGTTGGAGAGTGGAGAGAATTTTATGTGGCTAAGTACATCATACAAAGAGGTTCCCTTAGGCACAGAGAGGTGGCGTAAGCCTTGGTGCTCTCCCTCTATGGTAATGCTGGCACTTGAGAGGTAGTGGTTGCTTACAAAAGTGACCTTCTCCCCCTTGTGTAGGGTGATGCGTGATGCCTCTTTGAGAGGGTAGGCACGGCTTAGCTCTTGGTTGCCTTGGAGTTTGGTGTGGATAAACTGATTGACGCTTGGTTTAGGCAAAACATAGCGTAAAATGCTTTTTACTGAGGTGTGACTCCCTTTGAGCTCAAAGATGTAGGGGCGTCCTACATCACCCTCTACCTCTACAAAACTTCTCATAGGCTTTACCAAAATGACATCGCCTTGTTGAAAACGAAAAGGAGAGAGACTTCCATGGAGTAAGAAGTTGTAGAGGTCTATGTTCTTTACCACACGTTTATGGCGTAAGATTTGGATGTGACGGTAGCTTCCTACTCCTGGGATGATACCATGGGCCTTGTCAAGAAACTGTAACACAGAGTCGGAGGCAAAACCGTTGTAAAGCCCAATATCTTTCACCCCTCCTGAGACAAAGATGGAGAGGGGTTGGTAGAACTTGACATTGGCATAGAGGTAAACTTTGTCGTTAAAGACCTTTTTGAGGCTGGCTTCAAGGGTAGATTGAAGTGACTTGTTTGAGGTGTTGAGTAGGTAGATGGTACCTACTTGTGGGATGAAGATGTTACCTTTGTCATCGATGGTAAGGTCTCCTTCAAAGGTGTAGGCACCCCAGATTTTGACATTGACAATGTCCCCTACTTTGAGAAGGTAGTTTGGATTTTGTCTAAATTGAGAAGGGGTAGTAAAGTGTCCACGAAAGAGTTGCTCTCCAAAGTAGTGCTTCGTGTGGGTAAGTAACTGGCTCTCCTCTTTAGGGGTGGTAGTCTCTACCTCTAAGGCAGAAAGAGTGCTTAAGCTTAAAAAGAGAAGTAGTAGAAGTATAGATTTTTTCATGGGTTAATCCTTGTGTTCTTTCAAAATAGTCATAATCAGTGTTGAGATACCATAGAGGAAACTCAAGACAATAAGCAAAGAGAGAATACTTTTAAGTTTATTGGGTTCGTTGTAGGTGTGTGCCAAGGTAGGTTGGGTAACAACAATGAGGTTTTTAGCATTTTGCTGTACCTCAATTTTGGTGGACTCTAACTTGATGAGTGTTTGCTTATAGAGCTCTTTGGTGAAGTCCACTTCACTCTGTAAAAGAGAGAAGGCTGAGACATTTTTGTTGAGCTCATTCTCTCCTGAACCTGCCATGGTGTTTTTGAGTGTTTGGATGCTCTTTTTGAGTTGTACGATGGCATCGTGAAGGAGTTGAAGCTCTGTGGCATTTTTGCTTAGGTAGCCTAACTTACTCTGGTAGCTTACCTCTTTTTGGATGAGCTCACTCTCTAGGGTTGCTAAGATGCTACTTTTGCTCTGTACATCAAGGGTGGGGTCAATGGTCTGGTGGCTGTTTTGGTAGGCAATGAGCTTGGCAATGGCCTCCATAAAGCGTTGTTTGTTCTCTCTCTCTTGGCGTTGTAGGGCTTTGAGGGCTACTTTGGCATTCTCTTTTTCAAAACGGTTGAGGGTTTGTGAAGCTGCGTCAATCATGGCTGTGACAATCTTTTGTGCCTCTTTGGGTTGGGTGTGTTGAAAGCCCAAAGAGAGGGTGGCTGATGCTTCATCGTAGAGCAAAGAAGCGTCCTTTTGGTAGCACTTTAGAAGGTTCTCTGGGGTGTCGGCAAAAAGAGGAAGTGAGGCATTTTTAAAAAGACGTTGTAGAGGGTCTATTTGGCTACTGGTGTAGTAGGTGTCAAGATGAAAGGTCTGGTTGAGTTTGGTAAACATCTCACTACTTAAGAGGTAGAGCTCTAGGAGTTTGGCATCTTGTGTAGAGCTAGAGCCTTGTCCTAGAAGCATAGAGCCAAGCAGAGAGCTGTTTTGTTTGGTTGAGAGATCTTTTATCATGATGATGGCATGAGAGGAGAACTTCTCTGTCTTGATAAAGGCAATATAGAGTGTGCCTACGACAAAAAGAGAGAGAAAAAGAAGCTTCAGGTTGATGCGAGGCATGTTACTTTTCCTGCTTTTCATAGCGAAGGGCTAGTGCCTCAAGGCTGTATGGGGCTGCTTTGCTTAGTGTTGTGGCGTGTGGGGTTGGTTGTGTGCTACACCCAGTGAGTAGGGTAAATAGCCCAACAATACAGAGTAGAGTTATGGAGTTACGCATCTATTTTGCCTTTTTGTTGATATTTTCGTATTCGGTGATAGCATCATTAATATCGTTATAATAGTACATTTGTCCTTGATTTACAACAATACCTGCATCACAAATGTCTCTTAGGGTGCCCATATCGTGACTGACAAGAAGCACATGACAGTTTTCTATCTTCTTCATGAGTGCCTCTTTAGACTTCTTTTTAAAGCGAGCATCTCCCACAGAGAGTGTCTCATCGATGAGCATATAGTCAAAGTCAAAGGCAAGACTTAGCCCAAAGCTGAGCCTTCCTTTCATCCCTGAGGAGTAGGTCTCTATGGGCATCTCAAAGTAGTCTCCAAGCTCTGAGAAATCTTTCACATAGGCAATGGTCTCTTCTATCTGCTTGGGGGTACGCCCGTAGAGACGGCAGACAAATTTGACATTGGCACGCCCTGTCATTTTGCCCACAAATCCTCCACCAAGCCCTAGAGGCCAAGAGAAGGTGTGGTTGGAGGAGATGGTACCTTTGTTGGGAAACTCTATGTGCCCTAGCATTCTCATAAGGGTAGATTTTCCTGCCCCATTACGCCCTAAAATACCAATGTTGGTTCCAGAGGGAATGGTAATAGACATATCTTTAAGGATGTAGTTTCTACCTTGTTTGGTCTGGAAGTATTTGGTGACATTTTTAAGCTCTATCATAAGGAGATAATCCTCTCTTCAAAACGTCGGTAGAAGAAGAGCCCAGCATACAGAAGACTTAGTGTCCATAGCAGCATATAGGTGTAGTCTACAAAGTGGTCATTGAGGCTTAAGAAGTAGTTGCCGTGAATCATCTCCATAAAGTGGGTTAAAGGATTGTAAAGAAGTATGTTTTGTAGTGAAGCTGGAATCATCTCTATGGTATAAAAAACTGCAGAACTAAACATAATAAAAATCATTAGGATATGTATTACCCTTCCGATGCTAGGGTAAAAAGTATTGCTTACAGCAATAAAGAGTCCAAGTGAAAAACTAAAGATTGCTAACCATATAAATCCTAAACTGACTAAAGGAAGATGTTGTATATTTAAGTCAAAATGAAAGTAAAATCCAATAGCAATAAAAAAAAGAATAATTACTCCTGTAATAAAGAGTTCTACCAAAGTACGTGCTACGATGGTGTCTATGGGTTTGACCTGCTTATAGACAAAGAGCCCTTTGTTGGCTTTAAAGGATCCCATAGATTTAATAAGAATATTTTTAAACATATTGTAGGCAGTAAAGTTGAGGGCTAGAAAAGCAGCAAAATCAAAAGTATTGGCAGATTTTCCAAAGATTAAAAGTTTAATGAGTACCATTACCATCACCTGCATAAAGGGTTCAAAAAAGGTCCAAAAGAGTCCACTTTTACTGACAGAAAAACGCATCCCTAGCTCTCTAAGAAAGAGGGCTTTTTGAACAGCAAGAAAGATGGAGAGGGGTTTGCGTGCCTTCAACAAGAAGCTCCTTTTAGAGAATAGAGAAGTATTATAGCTTATTGTTTATAATACTTCTCTAGTAGGGTGTGGATGGTGGGAAGGTCGATGGGTTTGGAGAGGTAGCCATCCATGCCAATACCTTGGTATTTGGCTTTGTCTTCACTAAGCGCGTTGGCTGTGAGTGCGACAATAGGGATATGTGGTAAGGTATGCTCATGTTCATGGGCAATAATTTGGGTGGTGGCCTCCATTCCACCCATGACTGGCATCTGTATATCCATAAGGATAAGGTCGTAGTGGTGGTTGTTGATGCGTGATTGTAGTGCCTCTTCACCGTTACTGACCACCTCTACTTGTATCTTAAGGTTCTCTAAGATATTGCGAATAAGTTTTTGGTTAATAGGGTTGTCCTCGGCAACAAGAATATGCATCCCCTCAAAAGAGGTATGGCTCTCCTCTTGGGTAGTGCGTGTAGGAGAGGTGAGCGCATGGAGTGTTTTTGTAAAGTTGAGTGGTTTATAGATGATTTTATGGATGGTGTTTCCATAGGTTTTGAGTTTATGTTGGTGCTCCATAGAGGCGATGACAATGAGTTTACATGGCAGGGTGAAAAATCGCTCTAGCTCCCCTGCGCGTTTGTGGAACTTGTAGTCAATAAAGAGATACTCTGGAAGAGGTGCTGTGTGGGTTTGTGAGAAGAGGTCTTCATAGGAGCTGTAGAGGGTTGCTCCCATCACTTCAAGGTAGCGTTGGGTGTTTGTTTGGAGTTGTTTGTTGCTCTGTTGTGCTGGGTAGGCAAGCGCAATGGTGGCATGTACTTGTGGAATTTGGCGTTTTGTATAGGGTTGAGGTATGTCAAGTGTTAGGGTAAAGAAAAACTCACTTCCCTCTTCTGGTTCACTGTTGATTTTGAGTTTAGAGCCCATCATCTCAATAATTTTACTTGCGATGTTGAGTCCTAACCCAGTCCCACCAAATTTTCTACTGGTGCTGACATCGGCTTGAGAGAAGGCTTCAAAAATCTTTTTCTGTTGGGCTTTTGAGATACCTATGCCGTGGTCTTGTACACTAAAGCGTACTTTACAGTGTTTTTGGGTGTTCTCTTGTAGGCTAATGGCAATATTGACTTCGCTATTTGTAGGTGAGAACTTAATGGCATTACTAATGAGGTTAAGGAGTACCTGTGAGATCTTTGTAGGGTCGCCTATGAGCTGTGTAGGTAGGGCAGGGTCTATCCAGACATTGAGTTCAAGTTGTGCTTCAGATGCTTTTGCCGCATAAGACTCTATGGCTGTTTCAAACTGTACCATGGGATCAAACTCTATAAACTCAAGATCCATCTTTTGGGCTTTGATTTTAGAGATATCTAAAATATCGTTTACAATATTGATAAGGTGTTCAGAACTCTTCTGGATAATAGAGGTGTACTCTTGTTGCTCTTGGTTTAAAGAGGTTTCGTTGAGCAGCTGGGTAAAGCCCAAAATACCATTGAGTGGGGTACGAATCTCATGAGACATATTGGCTAAGAAGAGGTCTTTGGTTTGGTTGGCATCTTTAATGGCTTGAAGAAGAAACTTATAGATGAGTCCAATATTGCCAGAGTAGAGAAGTTTTTGTAACTGTTTTTGGGCACTACTATCGAAGACAAGAGCAATATCTTTTTGGGTCTCCTCATCTATGGCTTCACGCTGTACTTGTTGGTGGTGTTGCTTGAGAAGTCGTAAGAGCATAAAACTTAAAATCGCAAGAAGTAGAAGTAGAAAAACCATCATATAGAGCGCATGGTAAGAGTTGTTTTGTGTTAGTCTCTGTGCCCTTGCAAGTAGCGATCTTTGGGCTACCTGAATGAGAGACTCCTTCTTATAGATAGCCCCTAACCATGCTACGATGTCGATATCTTCTAGGGTGTTGTTTTGTATCTTTGCACGAAAGGTTTGTGTGATGGCATCATAGGTTTCTGGAGAGGGGAGTGCATTGAGGGCTTGGTAGAGCTCCCCTTTTTGATTGTCTTGTGCCAGGGTTACAGCATTGGGGAGTTTGTCTTGCTCAACAATACGGGCATAGATGGTTTGGTTTTGTTTAGAGAGAGGTTTTTGTCGTAAGAGGGTGTAGTAGACAATGGCATTCTCTAAAGAGAGGTTTATTTTGCGTTTCATCAACTCCGTATAGAGTGTAAGGGTATCTACAATTTGAGGGTTACTCTCATTGGCGTAGGAGAGGGAAATTTGATGGACAAGAGGGGTAAGCACTTGGGTCTGGTAGAGGTAAGGGAGTTTGGGGTTAAAGGTCTCAAACGTACTAAAGTGATGGAGTGTCTCTAGGGTATTGGCAATCTTGGTCTTGGTAGCAGAATGAGGAATTTTTTGGAGTGCGTGTAGGGTTTTGTTTTGTGCTTGTGTAAGCTTTTGAAATGTTACAGCATCTCGCTTAGCATAGTACTCCATAGCAGTAAGTCTCTCTACACTTGCCGCATCAATGGCATTTCTGAGTTTACTAATCTTCTCCAAGTAGGGTATGGTTTGTTTGGATTGTCTATATTGGGTATTGAAACTGACGCCATATGAGACAATGATGCCTAAAGCAAGGAGTGTTAAAACAATATAGAGCTTTAACACAGGTGTTTTGGTAAAGTGATGCATAGTTGAACTCCCTAAATAAAAATCTAACAATTATAAAGTAAGAGTATTAGCTGAAAATAACTTCTTCTCAAAAAGAGTTGATTCTTTTCTAAAAATATGACAATTTGACAGATTTTTCCTCCTTTACAACTTTTCTTGCTACACTTGCACCATGAATAAGAAAGAAACCCTTACACACTACTTTGGACACGATAGCTTTAGACCTCTACAAGAGGAGGTGGTAGACGCAATTTTAGAGAGACGTGATGTCTTGATGATTCTCCCCACAGGAGGAGGGAAGTCACTTTGCTACCAGCTCCCTACTTTACTAATGGAGGGGGTGACGGTGGTTGTCTCGCCTCTGTTGGCACTCATGCACGACCAAGTAGTGGCACTCAAAGCCAATGGCATTGCTGCTGAGATGTTAAGTTCCATGCAAGACTTAGAAGAGAGCCACGCCATTGAAGCTAAGCTCAAAGCAGGAGAGGTCAAGCTTTTGTATGTGGCTCCTGAGCGTTTGACAAATAGCTATTTTCTCTCTATGCTCCATCAATTAAATATCAACTTTTTTGTGATAGATGAAGCCCACTGTGTCTCGGAGTGGGGGCATGAATTTCGTGAAAACTACCGACGTTTGAGTCTCTTAAAAGCACAGTTTCCTACCACAGCCATTGCTGCTTTTACAGCCACAGCCACCCAAGCTGTGGAGCAAGACATCGCTACAAACCTAGGGTTAAACGAGCCTATGCGTGTACGTGGTTCACTCTTTCGTAAAAACCTTACCATTTGTGCACGGCATCGCATTAAAGATGGACGCCAACAACTCTTGGAGTTTTTGAAGCTTCATAGTGATGAGTCTGGCATCATCTACACCCTTTCGCGTAAGTCCACGGAGAGTATTGCTACATTTTTACAAAGCAAAGGTATAGAGGCAAAAGCCTACCACGCAGGACTCCCTACGGCTGAAAAGAACAAAACCTATGGGGATTTTGTGGCAGATAGGGTACAGATAGTTGTCGCCACCATCGCGTTTGGTATGGGCATAGACAAGTCAAATATCCGTTTTGTGGTACACATGACGCTGCCTAAAACCCTAGAGAACTTCTACCAAGAGATAGGGCGCGCAGGGCGTGATGGGCTTGAGGCTGAGACCTTGTTGCTCTTTTCGGCACAAGATATTGTGCAACAAAAGGCGTTTATAGAGGATTTGCCTGAAACCCCTTACAAACAACACGCCTTTAACAAGCTTGAGAGTATGGTACGTTTTGCCAACTCAGAAGGGTGTAGGCACCAAAGCATCGCAGCGTACTTTGATGACCGTATTGAGGTATGTGACAACAAGTGTGACAACTGTACAGCACCAGAGTCTCAAAAGGTTGACATCACCACTCCAGCACGTAAACTACTCTCAACCATTTTGCGTACACAGCAGAAGTTTGGGCTGCTCTATGTGGTAGATGTATTACGTGGCAGTAAAGAGCAACGTGTGTTACAAAATGGACATGACAACCTCTCTGTCTATGGTATAGGCGAAGAGTACACTAAAAACCAATGGCTCACCATAGGGGACAAACTCTTGGAGCTTGGTGCTGTGACGATTGGAGAGTTTAAGGTCTATGCCCTCACAG
>Ga0256843_1000752_pt1 | contig 26960 bp, 20 predicted proteins | sample AlvinellametaG_FD_191572 | JGI IMG/M metagenome (GOLD analysis project Ga0256843, IMG submission 191572) | Pompeii worm associated microbial communities from hydrothermal vent at the East Pacific Rise, Pacific Ocean - Alvinella | ecosystem: Host-associated > Annelida > Integument > Unclassified ... | reverse complement strand
CAATCCTAAGATGAAAAACATTATCGAAAAATTAGACCTTGACCCCTTTATTAACCAATTTAAAAGCTTTTATGCCCGTGAAAAAGCCATTCAGATGCAAGGGGATATCAATCAGCATCACCGCTATATCCAAGCCCTTGGTACGGTAGAGTTTCCCCCTATCAAAAGTGTACCCAACCTTGACCAAGCCCTCCAACGAATCAAAAAACAAGCGATCTTAAGCATTGAAGAGATTTATGCCTTTGTCATTATTGTGGGTTATTTTAATACCCTCAAAGCAACCCCCTTGCCTGAACCCGTGGGGCAGTGGATTGCTCAGATCAATACCCCTGATGCCATTTATGAGGTACTACACTACTTTACCGATGAAGGGAACATCAATCCTGAGCGTGAACCGGAACTTTATGAGATTGATCAAGCCCTCAAACGTAACCGTAGTGAAGTCAAAGAGAAACTCTACCGACTTGCTCACGCTTCAACCCTCCAAGATTATCTTGTTGATAGTCAAATTCATTTTCTTAATGGTGAAGAGACCTTAATGGTTCGTGGAGGCTTCAATAAGGTGATCAAAGCTTCCGTGGTTGGACGAAGTTCAGCAGGTTTTTTCTACATTCTTCCCCAATCGATTAGCCATCTCAAAGAGCGAGAATCCGAACTGCTTAGCCGACGTGAAGAGGTGGTCTATCGTTACTGCCAAAATTTCTCCGCAACCTTTCATCAACACTTTCTCTTTCTACGCTTTATCAACCGCGAGTATGATCGGTTTGACCACTACCAAGCCCGTGTACTTTTTGCCCGAAGCAACGATTATCACTTTATTCTTCCCTCCAAGCGCAAGGTAGTGAAATTGACTGATTTTGCGCACCCTGCCATTGAGAACCCCAAACCCATTACCATTCATCTTGAAAAATCCATTATGCTCATTACAGGGGTCAATGCCGGAGGGAAAACCATGCTCCTTAAATCCTTACTCACTGCGGTCTATCTCAGTAAGAACCTCCTCCCTTTTCGCTGTCACCCCCAAAAAACTGAGGTGGGGCACTTCAAACATATTGAAGCGGTCATTGACGATCCTCAATCGGTCAAAAACGATATCTCAACATTTGCCGGTCGAATGGTTGAGTTTGCGAAGCTCTTTCAAAAAGAGAATGCTATTGTCGGTGTGGACGAAATTGAGCTTGGAACCGACTCGGATGAGGCGGCTTCCCTCTTTCGCGTGATGCTTGATGAGCTACGTAAACGCAAGATTACCTTTGTGGTTACTACCCACCACAAACGGCTTGCCTCACTGATGAGTGGCGATGATGATGTTGAACTCATTGCTGCACTTTACGATGAAGCCAAACGCCAACCCACCTACACCTTTTTGCAAGGGAGCATTGGTAAAAGCTATGCGTTTGAGACGGCTCAACGCTATGGGGTTCCAGAACACATCATTCAAAAAGCCAAAATTGTCTATGGAGAGGACAAAGAGAATCTCAATGAACTGATCGAACGCTCCACCACACTAGAGCGAGAGATGCGTCTAAAAATGGAGAAGATCGACCAAGAAATTGAAGTCCTTGCCAAGAAAAAAGAGGCCCTTGAGACCATTGAGTTTAGACTCAACGAACAGCACCGCAAAGCGATTGCCACCTTAGAGAATCGCTACAATGCTGCCACCAAACGTGCCCTTGAAGCGATCAAGGTCAAAGAGTCCACCGAAGGTCGACGACTCATGAACGAGGCACACAAACACAAAGAACGTTCCAAACAAGCAAAAAAAGCACAACAGCCCCAAAAGATACTTCCAAAAGTGGGGGATCGTGTCAAGTATCGAAGCTCAAAAGGGGAACTGCTCTCCATTCGAGGAAAAGAGGCGACCATTGAAGTCGAGGGATTAAAAATGCGGGTTCCACTCGAACAACTCAAACGCATCGAAGCCACCCCCAAGGTTCAGAAAAAACCCAAGACCAAAGTTCATATTGAGAAATCTGGACGGGGCGCGGTCTCCATTAAACTGTTAGGATGCTTTGCGGATGAAGCCATTGAGAAGCTTGATCGCTTTCTCTCCGATGCATTAGTTAATGGATTCTCAGAAGTTGAAATCATCCATGGTACAGGAACTGGTGTCCTTAAAAAAGTCATTATTGATTACCTTAAAAACTATCCAAAGATTCAATCTTTTCATGGGGCTAAAGGAAACTTAGGAATTACTATTGTTCATCTTTAAGCTAAGCTTAAAACTCCATTTATGTATTGTTATCTTTTTTACTATAAACTATTTAAAACTTTAGGAGCTTATATGCGTAATATTTCATTTTTTGTGCTAATTCCGATTGCGATTTTTGCAACCCCCCAATACCAAGAGGAGTTTATCCCTAGTGATGATGCTACGATTTATGGAGAAAATCAAGAGATGATGGAGAGATCTTTTGATCAAGAGGAGCAACTGATTCCTATTGAGAGCAAACTTCCTCTCCCTACCGCATCCGATATTATTATTCCTCCCTCATTTCAAAATCGTCTTAATCATGTCGAGGAAGTCGAAGAAGTTGAGGAGGAGATTTCGACCTCCTATCCTATTGTCCAAGAAGAGAGCGATAGTGTGGTTGAAATCATCAATAATAATGAAGCAAGTTATCCCCCTATTCAATCCAAATCACTTGAAGCTACCTCAGAGCCCCTATTTTTTACCCCTCCTCCAAGCAGTTCATTTTCAGACAATATAGAGAGCATGGATGATGGGGATGTTCCTCAGATTCAAGGCACCTATACCCTTGATCAAGGACGAGAGCGAAACACCAATATTGATAATGCCATGATGGTCATTGAAAAATTGGACAATGATGATTTTGGCTACTACTACGCCCGACGTATTGGGGAGCACCCCTCTACAGGTTACCTTGGAATTTTTCATTATGATGTTGCGAAAAAGAGGTTTTTTAGCAAAGTCAAAGAGACCGATACCAAGGCACAAACGCTTGACAATATCAAAATTATTGTTGAACCCGATCGTCTCAAAACCATTCAAGACATTCAATATGGAAAACGTATTATCATCTGGAACAAAGTAGACGATAAATGTATCGCAGATCCAGATCTGGTTAAGTCGCTTAACCAAACCCGAGACAGCTATCAGCAGATCTACAAAAACAATAAAAACTACCTTATCGACTAAGCCTTTTTAGAGGGTTTAGACTCAATAACCTTTGTATCGATAATCTCTAGCTCAGGGTGACCTGAGCCCTTTTGTGCGATCCGTTTCCCACGATAATAGTACCCACCAATAGCACCACCTGTTGCGGTCATGACCAACAATCCTGCCGTTACCATCTGCGCAAAGACAAAGAGTGCCCCAACCCCCAAAACACCTGCAAAAGCAGCCCCTACTTTAAAGTTCGCTTTAGCATGGGTTACTTTTGCTTCATTAGCAATCTCTTTTTGTGCCTGTTTTTCCACTTGACGTTTACTCTTTTCCGCTTTAACCAAAATAGACTCCCGCTCCTTGGCAAAACTACTTTCAAGCTTGGTTACCGCATCCTTTTTAACATGCTCAGCAAGGGAACTGAACCAAAATGCTACCATCAATGAGATAAAAAAGAGTGGCGCAACCAACCGAAACAGTGCGATAGTATCCAAGCTATCCGGAGATAGAACCACCAGTACCACGGTAATCAGCTGAACCAAAACAATACCCAATAAAAACTTTATTAATTGCATTTTCTACCTTTATTTTCAATCATCGTATTATAACATCTCTCTCATTTCATCTTCGGTTAGGGTTGGTATACCCAACGCCACTGCCTTGTCATATTTTGATCCAGCATCCTCTCCGTAGATCAAAAAATCGGTCTTTTTACTCACGGAACTGCTCACCTTAGCACCCCGTTCCTCCAAGATACGTTTTATCTCTCCACGCGCTTGAGACATGCTTCCTGTTAAAACGATCCGCCTATCTTTAAAAGGATTCTCCTTCACCTCCACAACCTCTTCTACGGTAGGCTCAATCACCTCAAAAAGCTGAAGAACAAAATCTCGATTAACCCGCATAAACTCGACAAAAGACCTAGCCATCTCCGGACCAATCCCCTCAATTGATTCAAGCTCCTCTTGGGTCGCATCAAGACAACCTAAACCAAATGCCAAGGCAATGGAACGACTCGCTACACTGCCAATATGCTCAATCCCCATGGCATTAAGCAGACGAGCCAACGAGGTTCCTTTGGTCTTAGCAATGGCATGAAGCAGTTTTTCAATCCGCCTCTCTTTAAATCCTTCCAACCCCTCTAAATCTTTGGCTTGTAAGGTATAGAGTCCTAAAATATCATTGATCTTCCCATGCTCAACCAACATCTCAATAATGCGTGTGCCCAATCCATCGATGTTCATCGCTCCTTTTTTGGCAAAATGGCTAATCGCATTAATGACCCGTGCGGGGCAGTTGAGATTTTGACACTTAATTAAGGTCCCTTCATCCAGAACCTCCTCCGCACAAGCAGGACAAGTAGTGGGTCGAGTGATGGGTTGTTCGGATCCATCTCGACGCTCCGTAAGAACCTTAGTAATTTTGGGAATAACATCCCCTGAACGAATCAGAATCACCCAATCCCCAATCATCAATCCTTTACGTTGAATCTCCTCAAAATTGTGCAGGGTTGCACGACTAATCAATGCCCCTTCTAGCGTTACCGGTTCAACTTCAGCTACGGGAGTTAAGACACCGGTACGTCCTACCTGAATGGTAATCCCATTCAGACGGGTTGCCTTCTCTAGAGCGGGAAACTTGTACGCCGCCATCCATTTAGGAAATTTGACCGTATAGCCCAATTGCTCCTGCTTGGCAATCTCATCCACTTTAATCACCATACCATCCATCATCATCGAAATAGCATCACGCTCTTGGATTAAAAACTGATAGAAGTGCTCGATCTCCTGAATCGTCTGACACGTTTTTGTATAGGGAGGAGGCAGAAAACCTTGACGGTAAACAAACGCCATCTTCTGCGAGAGTCGATCCCCCTCAAGTCTATTTTCCCCTAACCCCCATGGGTAAAAAACCAAGCGACGTTTTGCTGTAATACGAGAGTCCAACTGCCTCAAACTCCCCGCTGCTGCATTACGTGGATTGGCAAAAGGAGACTCTCCGGATGCCTCTCGTTCTTGGTTAATGATCTCAAAGTCCTCCTTGGGAATCACCACCTCCCCACGAATCTCAATGAGTTCTTGATGAGCAATCGATAGGGGAATGGAGTGAATGGTGCGTACGTTGTCGGTGACCTCTTCTCCTATCGTACCATCCCCTCGAGTAATCGCACGCTGTAATTTTCCCTCTTCATAGATGAGATTAAGACTTGCACCATCAAACTTTGGTTCACAAATATATGTGACCTCTCCAACCTTTTTCTCCACACGCTCGAGCCACTCCTGAACCTCATCCAACGTAAAAAGATCCTCCATGCTCCACATACGTTGTCGATGCGATGCTTTAGAGAACTCCTCACGTACCACTCCCCCTACCCGTTGCGTAGGAGAATCAACGGCAATACGGTTAGGGTGTGCGTTTTCATACGCTAATACTTCATGATAAAGCCGATCATACTCTTCATCAGTAGCAAGGGGATTATCAAGAACATAATAGGCGTGTGCCCACGCTTTGAGGGTGGCTATTTTGGATTGGTACTCTTCGTTGGTCATCTAAACTGCTCTGTTTTTTTGAAAGTATTTTAACATGTTGGGCTTAGAGATTGCCCCAACATGGGGCTTTTAGGAGAGGATTTGAGACAATAATTTATCTAGTCAAGCTTATCCGGTGTGAGTCCGACCTTTTCTAAAAAGTGACGAATCTCAACAACCGTATCTTTAGGAAGTGTTGGCTCCTTATGAGGGAGAGGAATACTGCACTCTTGATTGTTGTAAATAAGTTTAGCATGGTGCTTTTTGGTTAAATTTACTTCAACTCCATAATGCTCTAAAGCATTGATTAACTTCTTGTAATCAATGTTTGCGGAGGTCGGGTGCTCGAATACTTTTTCTATTTTTGCTTTATGTTTACTCATACAGTGTTTCCTTATTTATTTAATAATTGCATGTAATAGTATCGAGTTCCCACGACCTTAAAAGGCTACTTTAGTGGCATTTTTTACTTTTTAGTCTCATTCCTCTCGGACGTTGTGACATTTTTCTCCACTAAATAGGGGCTAAGGTCCACCGCACCGGCACCTTGATAGATGGGGGCTTTATTTTTTAGACTTTTTGCTTTCATCTTCTGCGCTTCATTTTGAACCAAATTTCCCGCAAGGGTCATAAAAGGTACTTCACACTTCACCATCTCTTCTGGGGAGAAGGAGTGATCCACGCATCGTTTAACCTCTGTTACACTTTGAAGAATATCTTTTAATGTTATTTTTTTAGGTTTAAAATCTGCAAAGTTCACCTTGGATCGTAACGTTTCATCATACGCGTACATCGTAAACGCCGTTGCTTTAATCTGTGAACTAATCTGTTTCATGGTTTCAGGGGTTGCTTTTTGAATATTGGCTTTAAGTTTGTGCAAGGTTCGAACGTTTAATCGTTTCCGAAAGATAAACTCATCGCTTGGCTCCTCAAACCCTTTGCTACGAGACTCGTGATAGATATCCGCCGCCATGGCATCGGTATCCACACCCAAGTTTACCTCCGCCATCATTAACTCTTTCATTGAGCCACCCTTGCCCGCTTTATACCCATCAAGTGCTTTTTTAATCTCAGACTCATTCATGTCTTGAACCACACGACTCACCCCCAACGCACGCTTCTCAAAATCCACGCCATGACAAGAGACACAACGATCCATATCCGCCAAAAGTACCAATGGTGTCATCATTAACACCCCCAAACTTAATCGTATGGTTGTTTTTTTCATCATTTATCCTTATATTTTAGATCATGCTATCTTATTATTTTGAGATGAACGCTATGTGAATTGAAAGGGCTCTCTCCCAAGCTTCACCAAAAGTGTTATCAACGAATGGATACCTAAAAAATGTATCATATTTTCCATCTAGTATTTAAAATTCAAAAACCTTTTAAACTCTCTCTTTCCCCTCATGCTCTTCATGATATTATACATTAGAAACTTACGAAATAGGGATGCATAGATGAAGAACAAAAATAGATGGAAAATGATTGGCATTAGCTTCATTCTTTTAGTCGTGAGTGGATGTGGTAATAACACCACATCTACTATCATACAAGAACAAGAAGATAATAATCTAAGCCTAATAAGCACAAATAATCAAGAAAACTACCAACAGCTTCTCAAACTGCAAGGTGACGTTATTGCCCAAGGAGAACTAGAAAACAGTATTGTTTTTTGGGATCAAAACAACAATGGTATCCAAGATCCTAACGAACCCCTAACCCATACGGACCCCCATGGGCACTATCAATTGGATATCAATCTCTCCAATACCTCCACCCCTTTAATTACTCTTGTTGCACTAGAAGGCTTGAATCATCAAACAGAAGAACCATTTGAAGAGATGCTTATGGCAACAACTTCTTCAGAGACGAAGGAGTATAGCCTAAATCTCACTCCCATCAGTACACTGCTTGCTCAATCACTTCAAGAAGAGTTAAATATCTCTCAAAGCATTGAGAAAACAAAACCATACCTTCGACACAAAACCCTCTCGGTCAATGAAGTAGAAAACAGTATCAATCAAATTCTTTTGGATCTTTCTGAAATACTAGTAATTAGCAAAAGCCTACTCACCCAAAACCCCATTAACCTAGCCAAAACAGGAACCGTTACACCACTTGCAACCACACAATCACTCTATCAAGCTACCAAATCAATGAAACAGGCAATGAAAGCCGAAATTCGTACTAATAAACAGTCTGTTTTACAAAACTATCGTGCATTGGGTCGCACCTTACGCAAAGCAGAAAAACATCAAGATGAGGCTATTCTCGAAGCCCTTGATGATGCAATGAAAGATGAGACACTCTTTGATCCCAATTTAGTAGAAACAGTAAAAAGTTCAACCCAGACCATTATTAAAGAGATCAATAATTTCTGGTCAACACGAGAAGATCAACCATTGGATGACACAACACTCTCGGAAGCCATATTGAGTCTAGAGACCCTTATACAAAATAACAATATTAATACAGTTGAAACCTCATCCCCTTCTTCTCTTCCAATACTAAATACCCCCTTAATAGTACCCCCCTCTAATTTAGAAGAACCTAATGACATTGAAGAGATCAATACCACTCTTGAGCTTAACAGCACTGAAGAGATCAATACCACTTTAGAGATCAACACCACTCTAGAGCTTAACACTACCGAAGAGATCAACATCACTCTAGAGCTTAACACTACCGAAGAGATCAACACCACTCTAGAGCTTAACACTACCGAAGAGATCAACAGCACTCTAGAGCTTAACACTACCGAAGAGCTCAATACCACTCTAGAACTTAACACCACCGAAGAGATCAATACCACTCTAGAACTTAACACCACCGAAGAGCTCGATACCACTCTTGAGCTTAACACCACTGAAGAGAATCAAACCATTCTTCCTCTTATTGAGACTCAAAAAGTTATTGAGTATCAGGGGCAGGGTCAAAACCTCTTAACCAATAGCTCTTTTGAACTGGGAATTGGAACCGAACCTTTTTATATTGGATGGAAACCTGTTGATGCTAAAAAAGGTATGAATCCACCTCCTCTACCTATTATTGATACCAATACCTCTGCTTATGGAAAGCAGTCACTTAAGTTTACTCTCCCTAATAAAGACAACTATCTTGTTATTGATTTTAAACCACCCTATTTAGCAGACAGTGGAAGTTATACTACCTATATGGGAATCAGTGCGAAAACTACTTGTCCCAACGAAGTCCGTCTCAATCTCTACACCAAAGCGGATAAAATGGTACAAAGCGATACATGGCAACGTTACTATTTCCGTGACACTACGGATCGCCCTGCCTACCCTATTTACAAACTTAACCTTATTAATGAGACTGAAGACAATCGAAGTTGTGACCTCTGGTTGGATGCATACACTTGGAGTTTAGATGAAAACAGTACCTTCTCTGTAAGTCGTCAAGACAGTGTTGAGGCCGTCTTTATTCCTACACCAAATCGTATTAGCATGCACTTTGCAGATGAAGATATTCTTCTTAAAGCTTATCTTGATGCAAACCAGACCTTTAACAACCTTACGGCAGAGCTTCATATTCGTGATTTAACACGTGGTGGTATCGATAGTGTCCCCTATCAAGAGAACATTTCACTCCTATCAGAAGAGGTCAAAGAGATTTCAATTAACTTAGGAACCATGAAACGAGGTGCCTACATGGCTCATCTTGTGATTATAGAAAACAATGCAACCATTATTGGAGAGGCTCGACAAAAATTTAGTGTAATGAGTGACCTTAGTAAAGTTCCCGACCCCATTGAGTTTACAGTAGGAATGCATGGGGGATTCCATACCTTTAGCAGTGAAAGAAACTTTGATTATCGAGGCTATTGGACCATTGATGAGTATTACCAAGAGGCGTACCAAATTGGTATTCGTGCGCAACGTATCATCTATGGCGTACCGGATGGATATCCTAGCGAAGAAGGAATGGATTTTCGAATTCTTGCACCTTCGATCTATACAGCAAGTGAACACAACTGTACCACACTTCTATGCCTCAACCCTATGATTGATGTTCCTGTAGGGTATGAACCTAGTACTAATGCAGGAGATTGGATTATTACCGAAGAGAATAAACTCACCCAAGGAAGTAATGGTAGCCGTGATCTTTATCGTCTTCCTGAAAGCAAAATGATCTCCTATTATGAGTATGTTGCCCAAAACTTTGGTTCTCATCTTTTAGCGTTGGAAAATGAGAACGAACTCAACATGTTCTACACCGCAGAAGGAATGGGAGATGCGGTTAATGCTCTTTTTAAACCCATCTATAATCCCTTTAAAGCTATTGCTCCCGATGTTCCCATTCTCACAGACATTACCATGGATTTTTATGGTATTAACTTTACGACAAACTTTTTTGAGCGTAATGGAACTCAATACGCAGATGGTTTTACCTATCACCCTTATGGTCGAACATGGATCTATCGTACCGATGAAGTGGATGAAGAGTTCTATGGTATTAACTTTATTCAACGAAATGAAGGCTATCTTCATGCAGATTATAACAGCACAAAAACTTTAATCATGGGAATGAGTGAAATTCATAGTGTTGGTATTCTTAGTACCGTTGGATGGGAAGCCATGCAACGAATTCTACTGGATTGGTCGGGTGGTGGCAAATTTAGCGCCGGTATTTTAAGTGAAGGACTTTATTTTTTAGAAGCACGTGATCGTAATGAATGGCAAGAAAAATCACCTCATGCCCCTGGTATTGGTGCGGTTGCCATCAATGGATTCTATCAAACCCTTGGAGGGTATCAACTACTCAAACGCATCGATCCTCTTCCCACCAACAATAAAGTCCTTATTGTTGCCTTTGAAAATCCAGACAGTAACACCTATGCTATTGCGGTTGCCCAAGGAGATGTACCTGACCAAAAAGCTCTTCTAGATCTTACCCTTCCTGAAGATACCCTAGCGTATGACCAGTGGGGAGAACCAATTACACTTCCATCAACCCCACTTCAACTCTCTAATGAAATTCTCTATCTTAAATCCAATGATCATAAATTAATTGAAGCTTTTGAAGATGCTACCCTCTCATGGAGTAATGAACCCAATGGATTTAACTACGATCCACCACTTGTTGATTTTAAAGCAACTCCACCATGGACATGGTTCCATGAACTACTTACAACCGGTATCCGTCCACGAACGCCAAGATAATCAAAACTCCTCCTGTCAAAAAAGATAGGAGGAGAAAAAAAGATCAAAATTAACTCTATTTTTAAATTTTTCACCCTTTTTTCACTTTTTACATTTTTTATCCACTTTTTTTTATTATCATAACCTAATTATATGAAAGTATAAGAGCTTTTAAAATTCAACCCGCTGCCCGAAGGTACAAAAATCCGATCTTGTACCTTTTAATCAAAGTTGTTGTATGGTCATAGTATTCAACCCAATTGGCTTTGTAACCCAATTGGGGCTATGATTTGTGATTGGCTTTCCCCTCTTATTTCTCAACATAATCAAATATTATAAAATACATTTTTAATCTTTCTTTTATTTTTAAACTATATAATTTCAGAATTTTTCTATTTATTTTAAAGGTATTTGACGTATGCAAATTAAAAGTAGTTCTTTAGTAATTTCTATGTTGGTTAGCTTTGTTCTACCACTACAAGCAAGTAAACGAGATTACTTCGCAATTTACATCGAAGCAACTGCCAAATCAAAGTTGGGAAAGCCCTATGAGTGGGGAGGTAATGGTCCCTACACCTACGACTGTTCAGGTTTTACCAAAGAGGTATTTGAACGTAATGGGATCAAGATTCCGCGTAACTCATGGAATCAAGCTAAAGTGGGGAAAAAAGTGGGACTCAAAGAGCTCAAAAAAGGCGACTTGGTCTTTTTTACCTCCAAACATCACACCAAAGTCGACCATGTAGGCATCTACTTAGGGGGAGGAAAGTTTATTCATGCGAGTAAATTCCATCATCGTATTGTCATTAGCCCCCTACGTGAGTACCGACGCTACTTTAAATGGGGGCGACGACTCAGCTAGTGATCGGTCGAGGTAAGTATGCTATCAAACTCATTAACCTTATCACTCCAGTGGGTAATGGGGTGTTTAAGTGGGGTAGGATTCCATGGTTTGGGAGTTTTTCCCACTAACTTTTGCACCTTCTCACCAAAAGCAACATCGGACATCCCATAAAGTAAACGCAACTGTTGTCCATCTTGTTGCAAAGCAAAGAGATTTATCCGTTCCCCACTTTTAAGCTCCAACTGCAACGCTTCAAGCCCATTTTTAATAAAAACAGTCTCAAGCGATTGAATATCAAAGAGTTTTGAGATCAAGGCATGTGGATTAGCACTGAACTCATAGAGCCCATCGGCTTGTGCCTCTTCGTAGATCAACTTTTCATCTTTGTAATCAATGGTATACTGCTTGATGGTAAGATTGGAAAAGGTCTTAACCTCTTTTTTCATCACCGTATAGGGATAATTGGCATCCTTTTTCCCCACCTTGAGAATAATCATGTGTGGGGTAAGCTCCAATCGACTCGGTTTGTAAAAATGGTTCAGTGCAAAGATACCTGCACCGACAATGAGTAGTATTAAAATGATTTTCAACATAAAAAATTATATCATAACTTCTCTAGAATTGCCAACATTTGATGATGCTCTTTGACATCGTGACACCGTACGATGCTTGCCCCGTGCTCAATGGCTTTGAGATGAAGGGTTAAAGTCCCTGCCAAACGCGCTTCAACGGGTGTAGGAATAATCGCATCAATCATTGACTTTCGACTCGCCCCAATAAGAATCTCACACCCAAATTTCCGAAAATGTGCCATGTTACGAATCAGGGTAAGATTATGCTCTAGCGACTTACCAAACCCAATCCCCACATCCAAAATAATATCCTCTCGTCTCAATCCTAATGCCTCACACTTGGCAATGCGTTCCTCAAAGAATGCTGTCAACTCCACCATCACATCATCATAGTGGGGATTTTTCTGCATGGTTTGTGGGGTTCCTTGCATGTGCATGATACACAACTTCACACCATGCTCTACTGACAAGGCAATCACCGCATCATTGGCTCCGCCTGTAATATCATTGACCAATGAAAATCCCGACTCCAACGCATACGCAACCACCTCAGGGGTATACGAATCGATGCTAAAGGTCGCTTGGGTATAGAGCTTTTGTGCGTTGATTGCATCACAAATGGGTCGAATCCGCTCAAGCTCGGTTGAGGCATCGACCACCTTGGCATTGGGACGGCTTGAGACCGCACCAATATCGATAATCTCTGCCCCCTCCTCAATCATCTGCTCAATCTTTGCCACCGCATCCGTAGCTAAAAAACGCGACCCTACAAAAAAACTATCCTCATTGGCATTGATCACCCCCATAATCTTGGTAGGATAGCTTGGTGGTACCTTTAAAAACTCCTGTAACGCTGATCCAATTAACTTTAATCCAAAAGGCTGAGCCAACACCTTATGAGAGAGAAGCTTAAGCTGTTTTCTCGTTCCCATCAATAGACAATCATAATACTCCCGCTCACAAGTAATCACCCCACTAGGTACCGCCAACTCCGCCCCAATGCTCAGGGCATCTTGTTTGAGAATATTAACCGCAGGGGTTTTAAGCTCCTTGATATAGAAGGTAAGCACCTCCATTTTATCCGCCATAATAGTAACTCCCCCCTTTTGAACACCGAGTTCTTTGAGGAAGTTTTTTGGGTTTTTTATATTTACTTGATAGATATTCATGGCTTGATCACTTTTGACTTTTTGATTTTAATAGGATGAATTGTAGTCAAAAGAGGTTAAAGTTTTAATGTTTCTTCAAGATTTTAGCACATGTTTTGAAAAATGTTGACTTATCCAAAAACCTATGCCCAAAAGCAGTATCGTTAAGAGGTAGATTACCTCATAGTTTCCTGCCAACTCCAAAAGTATTCCCCCTAAAACAGGGAAAAAGAGTCCTATTGAACTTAGATTAATCTGAATTGCTGTATAGACAGGTCGCTTCTCTTCCGGAGCAATTTCGATAATAAGATTCATCCCTGCATTTTTAAACCCATCCATGGCTACTCCAAAAAGAAAAAAAATCACCCCATACATGTAAACATTTTTTGCGATTAACGCCATACTAAAGGCACCCATCATAAAGAAAAAACTCAAACTTAACATCCACGCATAATCATCAATCTTTCTCCATAAAAAAGTACTGCCAACAATGCTTCCAATCATCTGAAGAGTAACAAAACCACCCAACATCCATCCGGTTAGGAGAAGGTGCTGATTGGCATGAAGAATCACAAAGGGCATTGCAAGATACGATGAAAAGCTCAAAAACATTACCCAAACCTGCTCTTGAAGCCGTTTATCTTGACGTAAAGTCTTAATGGCATTGCGAATAAAATATGCAAAGTGTTTCTCTTTAGTAGCGACATGAATTTTAGCTGGTTCATCAATGCTCAAAAAAACTCCAAAACCAATTAGCATAAAGAGGCTACTCACCATAAAGAGATAGGCATAACTCTGTGGTGCCGTATGATGATTTAGCACATACCCTGCCACCCCACCACTGATAATCGATGCGACTGAACCTGCAATATGTCGATACGCCATGGTCTTGCCCCGATAACTTTTGGAGAAGAGTTTGGCTTGTAGCTCTTTAAAATAGATCGCACCAAAGCCCGCAGAAAAAGAGAAAAAAAAGAGCCCCAAACCGATAAAAAAAAGGGTTAGTTGCGGGTTACTGTCTCCGATAAAATAGATGCTTAAACCAATCAAGAGCCACGCCATAAAGCGAAACAGAAACACCCAACGCAGGTAAGGAAGTACCCGTTTATAGGCTTGCGCATGAAATGCTGCATAGAGCTGAATGGTAATTGCTCCACCACGTAAAAGCGAAACAAAAAAGCCAACCAATACCACATTGTCACTAAAATGATGAATCATAAGGGGTAAAATAGTTGATGGCTCTGCAATGGAGATAGCTAAGGCTAAAAAGAAAGCATGAATTACATTTTTCTGACTGTTTTTAGGGTTGTCTTGGCGTGAAATAAACTACTCCTCCAACGTTATTTTCTCTTTTGCTCCAAAAGTTTAAGAAGTACCGTATTAAGTACAAAAGAGCTAGGAGATCCTAGTTCTAAAGCCTTGATACTGTCCGTAAAGAGCTTGAGGGTTGCTCGGTCCAAAATATAGGCATTGGACTTGATCGCTTCCAGCACAATTCTCTCCACCATTGTCTGACACTCCCTCAGACCTAGACGTTTATGCTCTTGCAAAAACGCATAGACGTGTGCCAAGTTTAAATTTAGCAGATCCAGTCTTAAGTCATCTTCATTTAGTGCATCATTAAGTAGAGTAATGGGAAGACGGGATTGAATCGTAGGCAATAGAGATGCTTTGGATGCCGTAATCAAAATAAATTGCTTGTTACGTGGAGGCTCTTCAATAATTTTAAGCAGTCGATTTTGTGCGACCACAGAGAAACGTGGCGCAACCAACAGAATAAAATCCATTACCTCACTTGCCACATAAGCTTTGGCAATGGCTCGATCCGCATCAGCAAGCAAAAACTCTTTTCCTTCCGTATCGATCAGCGTCAAGGTATGATTGCCTTGTTGCAGGCGAAAGTGATAAACCACCTTCTCGGGCTGATGAGTGATAATAATCCCACGGGTTAAAGGCAACACTACTCTAAACTCAACTTATTAAAAAGCGATGCGTCCACCGTTTTGTTAAAAAGTTTAAAGAGCTGAATCAACTTAATATCCAACGAGGTACTGCCGTTGCGCAGATAAAAGCTATTAGGAACATCTCCATCAATAATCCACAAAAGGTTCTCATCATTACGAAAAACAAACTTGGTGTAGATGCTATCTGCACTTCCAATGTACCAGATAAAATAACCATTTGGATAGGAGATATCCAACATATCTTCAAGAAGATCAAGCTCTTCGGTATTTTTTAACTTATCCAAATTAGGAAACATCGATTTGAGAGTATAGACAGGTAAAAAGGGGCGTTCATTGGTAAGATTGTTGATCTTACTTGCGATATACTTAGCGTACCACCCCCGTGACTCATCGGTCAAAATCAAAATGCTCTGCCCCTCCAAGATCTTCTGAACGGCACTTTGAATAATGGGCACCCACTCATAACGACACTCCTCCATCCATGAAAAGCTAGAATCCTCTTCACGGATCGCTTCAAGCGTCCAGTTTAATATCTCGGTCATTGAGGGAGCCGATTAGGCATCAAGCTCATAAACAGCATGTAGGGTACGTACCGCCAACTCCGCATACTTCTCGGCAATAATCATGGAAACTTTAATCTCAGAAGTTGAGATCATCTCGATGTTGATGTTCTCTTTTGCCAAGGCACTAAACGCTGTCGCGGCTACACCTGAGTGTGATTTCATGCCCACACCGACCACCGAAACTTTACAAACCGAATCATCAAAATCCATATCCCCAATATCATGATCAAATGCTTCAATCACTGCTTTAGCTCGATTGATCTCATTTTGAGGTACGGTAAAGCCTAGATTGGTTGTACCATCGGTACTGGCATTTTGAATAATCATGTCCACATTGATCTGTTCTTCAGCCAATGCTGTAAAGATCTCAGCTGCGACCCCTGGTCGGTCTGATACCTCTCGAATGGTTACTCTTGCCTGATTTCTATCCAACGCAATGCCACTTACTAATACCGCTTCCATCTCTTCACTCTCCTCACCAATAACCGTTCCTTCTGCCTCGGAGAAGGAACTCTTTGCTACCATTTTTACTTTTAATTTCTTTGCCAACTCTACTGAACGATTCTGAAGTACTTTTGCCCCCAATGATGCAAGTTCCAACATCTCATCGTACGAAATAAAGTCCATCTTTTTTGCTTTAGGCTCAATTCGTGGATCGGTGGTATAGATTCCATCCACATCACTGTAGATCTCACACGCATCTGCTTTTAATGCACCCGCGATCGCCACCGCAGAAAGATCAGATCCTCCTCGCCCAAGTGTTGTCACCGATCCATCCTCACTGATCCCTTGAAAGCCTGCTACCACTACGATCTTACCCGCATCAAGCTCTTTTTTCATGGGGGTAGGATCGATAGTAGCAATCCGTGCGTAAGTATGGGAGCTATCTGTTTTGATCCCTGCTTGTCGTCCGCTCATGGCAACCGCATCGTAACCTTTTGCTTGCAAGGCAATGGCTAACAATGCTGCCGTTACCCGCTCACCGGAGCTAAGCAACATATCCATCTCTCGCTTGGAGGGATTCTCTGAAAAGTGTTGAGCAAAACCGATCAACTTGTTGGTCTCTCCACTCATGGCAGAGACCACGACCACAAGATCATTGCCCTCACTTTTGGCTTTTGCCACGCGCGTTGCCACGCTCTCTATTCGCTCCAAGCTTCCTACGCTGGTGCCTCCATACTTATGCACTATTAACATCGACTATGTGTCCCTCTCTTACAAAATGTTCTATTACTCGTCTGTATACTCTTCGTTTAAAATAGGTCGCCTTTTTTAGCAACTGTTTATACTCTACATACCGGTAGTCTTCAAACTCAGGCTCATGATAACTATCAAGATTGATTTCAGCACCGTTTTTAAGACGGACCAAAAAATACTTTTGTGTCTGACCATCAAATGGATAGATCTTTCGTGCTCGACTTGCACCCACAGGAAAATCATATTTAATCCAATATGGATACTCCGCAATAACCTCTACATTATTACAACCTATCTCCTCTTGCAGTTCTCTTAGCAGTGCCTCCTTTGGAGTCTCTCCCTCATCAATACCCCCCTGAGGAAACTGCCATGCATTTTTAATATCTGATCGTTTACCTAAAAAAAATTCACACTTATGTGGATAGTTTGAAGAGAGTATAACAGCTGCGACATTCGGACGATATCGCTTCTCTGTCTGCATGTTTTTACTCTACTTTCAAAAAAAATGAATAAAAGTATGAATCGATAGATTCCTACTTATTTGATAAAATTTTAGCTAAAATGTCATTAAAAATTGGTGAAAAGTGATGCTATTGTATATCCACATCCCCTACTGTGACTCCAAGTGTCACTACTGCAATTTTAACAGTTATGTTGACAAATTCGAAAGCCGTCAAGCCTACATGGTTGCCCTTCACAAGCAATTGGATTTTGAGTTGCAACGCTTCAATGTCCAACCCCAACAGATTGAGAGTCTCTTTATAGGTGGAGGAACCCCATCTACAATCACTCCTTCTCTCTATGCTCCACTCTTTGAGCGTCTTGCTCCATTGCTCAAAAAAGATGCGGAGATCACCACCGAAGCCAACCCAAACTCTGCTACATCTGCATGGCTTGAAGGGATGCAAAGACTAGGGATCAATCGCCTCTCTTTTGGGGTGCAAAGCTTTGATCCATCCAAACTCAAAGCCCTCAACCGTGCCCACCGCCCCCAAGATGCCCTCCGTGCCATTACCCATGCCCATCATATTGGCATCAAGCATATCTCATTGGATCTAATCTATAACTACCAAGGGGATACCCAAAGCTTACTAAGAAGTGATATTCAACAGGCCTTTGATCTCCCCATTGATCACCTCTCGGCTTATGAGTTAACCATTGAACCCCACACCAAATTTGCCACTACTCCCCAAGTGCGTCAAGAGAGTGAGGAACTGGCTTTTTTTGTCGCCAATGAGATTACTAAGCGGGGGTTTAAACAGTATGAGATCTCTAACTTTGGACGCTATGAGAGCTTCCATAATCGGGGCTACTGGCAACTTAAAAACTACATGGGCGTAGGGGCAGGTGCGGTAGGATTTTTGAACCATCAACGCTTCTACCCATCCACCGATATCGATGCCTATATTCGTAACCCTCTTGCCATCAAAAGTGAATCCATCACTGAAGAGGAGCTTCGTACGGAACGTCTCTTTTTGGGACTACGCTCCAATGTCGGAGTAAATACTACCCTTCTTGATCCTTCCATGCGGGAACGTGCTGATTTTTTAGTACGCAAGGGAAAACTCATCCACGACCATCAAACCTACTACAACCCAAACTTTTTTATCAGTGATGAGCTTGTGCTCTATCTTTTAGGATAATATTAAAATGTTTACTCCTCAAGGTATTCTCAAAAATCGACATCTTCAGACTCTCTATGCACCTCTTTTTCGGCGACAACCCACCCCAAAAGTAACCATTGAGCGTTTTGAACTTGATGATGGGGATTTTGTCGAGTGCTATTGGCACCCCACTCCACCAACAGACAATCGTCCCATTATCATACTTTTTCATGGCTTAGCAGGATCCTTTCACTCACCCTATATTCAAGGTGCCATGCGAACACTCTCTGCTCAAGGGTTTGCAGTAGTCTTGATGCACTTTCGAGGGTGTGCCAAGCACCCCAATCGACTCCCCCGCTCTTATCACAGTGGGGATACAGGGGATGCACGGGCATGGATTTATGCCCTACAACACCGCTACCCCCAAAGCCCCCTGCATGCGGTGGGCTACTCCATTGGGGGGAACATGTTGCTTAAACTCTTAGGAGAAGATAAAGATAACACCCCCTTACGCTCGGCCGTCTCTGTCTCAGCTCCCCTTGATCTTGCCATCAGTGCCAAACAGATCAACCAAGGATTTGCCAAACTCTACCAACGTCACCTGCTCGCTCCACTCAAGAAAACCCTATTAGAGAAGTATCAGCAGTTTGACATGGAAAAGATTTTAGGAGTATCTCCCCAAAGCATTCAAGCCATTACAAGCATTGAGGAGTTTGATGAGTACTACACCGCCCCCATCAATGGCTTCAAATCAGCTCAACACTACTACAAAGCCTGCTCTGCAAAAGCCTATTTACAAGAGATTCATACCCCTACACTCATTATCCATGCCCTTGATGATCCCTTTATGACTCCCGCTATTTTGCCCAAAACAGGTGAGTATTCAAGCTCAGTTCAATGGGCATGTTCCCCTCACGGTGGACATGTTGGGTTTGTTGAAGGGGGGCTCTTTAGCCCACGTTATTGGCTCGAAGAGAAGATCACCACCTTTCTTCTTGAGAACTCTAGACAAACTATTTAAGCATCATCCGCTCAACACGATAACCATAAACTTTAAGGTAGCCTATTACACTTCGCATGCCCAAAAAATGCATAACTCCAAACGCAAAAAGATAGTGCTTTTTAGGTGATTTAGCAACCATACGCTTAATCCGTTTTGCCATGCGAACATTCCGATCATAGAGTACCCGTTGCAGTAATTTTTTCTCTAACTTCTTATATTTAGGAACCTGAAACATACTACGGTTCATAAACGCTAAAAGCTCTCTCTCTTTGCCCTTTAAGTAGTACGCCTTAAGCTTCTTTGTAAGATCTTCCCCTCCATTTAATTGATCCATGGTTGCTTCAAGCCCTAAGATCTGCTCATTGAGGGTAAAGTCATCCATAATCTCTAACTGCTCTTGGATCGTCTCTATCCCCTGAATCTTTTTATGGTGACTTAACGCATAATCATAAATGATTTTATCGATGGGGCGTAAATTAGGATACATTAGATGGCTCTTAAGACCACTCAAGGTAGAAGAGAGTGCCCAGATCTTCATGCGGTCAAAAGAATCCAAACGCATACGGCTAGAGAGTGAGCGAACATACGCATCACATTCATGATAGAGCTTTGAGGGAAGGATCTCTTTTAAGGAGCGATGATCCCTACGCAAGAAGAGTTGAGTTGCTTTTCGTTGGGTAGCACGATCCATGGGGACTTCAATATAGATACGATCTGAAGTATTCAGCACTTTAACTAACGATTTTGGAAGAAGCTGTAGTTCTGGCTCAGCAAGATGGATGGTCCCAAAAAGATAAAACTCCTGCTCCCCTTTGGTAACCTTCCATAAAAAAGGATTTCTAATACGCTCTTGTGCCGATACGGGAAGAGAGAGAAACCCTATAAAAATAATTACCATCAAATGCTTCATGTAATCCATCTCTCCCCACTTTTGGTTGGGATTTTAGCATCTTCTCCCTTATATCCCAACCTTCTGATCCCAAATCGCTCCTAGTGAACGGTAAAATCTGTGGGTGTCCCCTCTACCTCATCATGCTCGGTGGTATCGATTGCTTCCTCCTCAGGGGTGTTGTTTGCCACGGCAGGAGTATCCTCCTCAGTAGCCGTTGTTGTCTCTACAACACTACTCTCCACTACCGAATCAACAGCAAGCGGGTTCTCGGTAGTCTCTGAGGTTGTCTCTGTTGGGATCGCGTCTGTCAAGGGTGACTCTAACGCATCATGCTCTTGAGTATCTGTTGCCTCCTCCATGCTGTTTTCAAGCGCATCCGTAACATCCTCTGTTGTTGAAGCAAGTGCGGTATCAACTTGTGGCGTATCCAGTGACTCCTCATGCTCTAAATCATGATCAAAGCTCTCCTCTTCTACCTCTTTAATCACCGTATCAACCACATCATCCTCTTGCTCTTCGAGATGGGTTACAACATCCTCTCCAATGCTGAGATGTTCCTCTTCACTCAACTCAGCCAATTGAGCAACAGGAGTGCTCTCATTGAGATCATATTGGGTGATCCGCCCCTCTTGGATAAGATGCTCTTTGGTCTGTTCTAAGTGAACTTGAACCTCCTCTTCACTGACCACATCTCCGGTAAAGTTCTCATCCTTAACCTTAAGCTCCTCCACAACCATCTGAAGCAGTGACTCATCTTCTACAACATGATCCACATGATTCTCTTCGAGAACCTCTTGAAGTGCCTTGGCATTGAGCTGAATTCCATTGCTTGCATTTCCGTCCACATCAAACGATTGCAACATTCTTGCTACGCTCTCATTATCCTCCAAAATGGTTAAGTTATCCTCCATCAAAATGGACCCATTAATCTCCCGAAGTTTAATGCCTGCCAAGGAGAAGGTACACTCCTCTCCTTTCTCAAACTCAAAGGCACCCTCTTTAGTTGTATTCCCCTCATACTCTCCACAAACATAACTCACCCCTTCAACCGCTTCATCAACATAATAGCCAATTCCTTTTTGGAGAACCGATGACTCATCACTTGCAGAAGGGGTTGTCTCCGGTACAACCAACGCACTTGGAGAAGAAGTAGTAGTTATATTTTCTGTCTCTTCAGAGCTACCATCATCACCGCACCCTACCAATAATAATCCCGCAACCAACGCTGAACACCATGTTATTTTTTTCATTCTTAATCCTTATTTTTAGTTTTATAATTTAATTATACTTTAAAATAATTAATAAAATATTAATCTTCCCTTACAACAGATGAAAGCTTTTAAGTTTTAATGAGATCTGCTATAATTTTCACTATATTTTATAGTTATACAAAGGAGATACGTATTAATTTTTTTATCCATAATAGAAGATGGTTACTCTTTGTTGTCACCCTACAAGAGTCATTTATTGCCATTGTTCCCTTTTTTCTTCTTACCTCATTAATCACCCTCTATTACTATTTTATCTCCTACCTACATCTTGATCTCTTCGGATTCTCTGAACAATCCATTCGAGCCTACATGATCCTACTGCAATCCTTTAGCTCTCTTGTTGCGGTGGTCTCCATTGCCTATTTCTTTGCCAATCGCTTTAAAGTCTCTCAAATTGTCGCCATTACGCTTGCCATTGCCATCTATGTTACATTAATCCTCTTTGAATCCACTAGCACTTCACCCGTACCATTGGAGATGCCCTATGGATTTAACCAAAACGTACTACTCATGCCCATACTCTCTACCTATCTATTAAAACGTTTCTATCCATATCTTTCACTACAACTAACACAACCCGATGGTAACCACCATATCTATGAGCTTTTCAACTATATTTTTATCTTTTTTATCAGCTACTTTACGGTACTGATTATTGATCTACTACTTGACTACCTAATCTATCACTCCATTGCAAACATCAATCTTCTAGAGAATCCTTATCTTCCCGATATTATCATTCTTGCCATTCGCAACCTGCTTGTTGACGCGTTATGGTTTTTAGGAATTCATGGAGAACACACCATTAACGGCATCTTTGGAAAAGAGATTCTCTTTAAAGAGCTTTTTGAAAATCTTACCTATGGAGAGTTTAACCGCATTTTTGTACTCCTAGGGGGTGCTGGCGTAGGACTGGGTATTTTAATATCATTGCTTCTCCATGCCCAAGAACAGAACATTCGAACCATCACAAAGATTTCTATTCCTTTTGTACTCTTTAATATCAATACCCTACTTATCTATGCGGTGGTTGTCTTAAACCGTTTTCTTCTTCTACCTTTTCTCTTTTTACCTCTTGCCAATCTGATCATCGCGTACGTGACTCTTCCACTGCTAAACATTGATTTTAGCAACTATTATGTGGTATGGACCACCCCAACCTTTGTGGACGGCTACCTTAAAACCAATGGAAATCTTTGGGTTGTCTACTTGCAGATGATTCTTTTAATCTTTGATATTATGGTCTATAACTTCTTTGTCAAAAAGTTCCTCGCTTCGCAATCCTTTTATTATCACGTTGAGCACCTCCAAAAGAATCTCAACTTAAAAAAAGAACTCAAATCAACCAAACACATTGCCTCCTTTCAAGCACAAAAAGATATTATTGAAGCCAATATACAACTCCAAGAACTCATTGAACAACTCCATGAAAAAAATCTTTTTGTCTACTATCAACCCAAGGTCAATATTAAAACACACCAGTGTTCTAAGTTTGAAGCCCTACTTCGTTATCGTAAAAATAACCAACTCATAGGACCTGTATTTTTAGATACCCTAGAAAAAGCAGGACTCGCTCATATTATTGATCTATGGGTCTGTTTACAAGTAAAAAAAGATTTACATCAATGGAAAAAGCGTGAATTCTATCCCACCATCAGCATTAACATTCATCCCGATACGCTAAAATCCACACAAACCATGCACTCTATTATGAATATTTTAGAAAATGAACGCATTGATTTTGAAATGATTGAACGTAGTTTTTTGTTTCAAACTGCCAAAAAAAACCTTAATACACTACACGATAAAGGGTTTGGCTTGTCAATCGATGATTTTGGTACGGGATATTCTAGTCTTGAGACCATGGTGCATTATCAGATCAAGGAACTTAAACTGGATAAAAGCCTTATTGATATTATTCATACCAAAAAAGGTTTTTATGTTTGTCAACGCATGGCACAACTCTGCCATGATCTGGAATATATTATTGTTGCGGAGGGAGTGGAGACCCCTGAACAGCTAGCACTTGTTCAGCAGATCAATATCGATCTTGTCCAAGGGTTCTACTTCTCCAAAGCAATTCACTTTAATGAAGTCATGACGTTTGCGCATCGCTTTGAGCAAAAACATTACATTAAAAGTCGTAGGTAACCCCCACACTAATCGTATCAAAATCAGGAACATCTGACTTTTGAAGCAGTCGTTCATAATCAACAAAGAGACCTAATCCCTGATGATCATCCAACAGCTCTTCATCTTCCTTCTCATCATCGTGGGAAGGCTGTTGCTGTTGATAGGGTACGGGTTCTCGTGTTCGATTGGCTTCACGCATCCGCTCTTCCTCGTTATCTAGGTAGAAATTTAATCCAACCCCCCATGCCATGCCACTATCATCAAAGTTATTTTTATTACCGGTACTTGTCTTTCCATATCCTAAAAGGGCATACACACTAAGATCTTCACTGATCGGATACATCGGTTTAACAAAAACCCCATAATGCTCAACTTTGGCTCCTTCATACTCCCAGTTGGTTCGAATGGCACGTCCTTCAATCCCTAAATAACTGTTAAAATCATAACCCACACGGGCGGTAAACCCATACGTAATGTCTTCGCAGTCGTCCCCACTTGCAGTGGTCATATTAAGTCCTAATCCACCATACCAACGAGAGATATTGCTCTCATTGTTCTCTCGATTTTGCACATTATCGTTGCGATAATTCTGTGCCATACTCTGACTTCCTAGAACTACTATCAATGCCAACGGAGCAACTGCTCCTTTAGTTCGACTCAAAAATTTTCTCATACTATTAAACTCCTTATTCAATATTTTTATCTTTTTCTCTTCGTAACAGAGCCATCCCCAAAAGGGTACTTATCAAAAGACTCATCAACACACCAAAGCCCCCAAAAACAGGAATACTATCGGAGGTTTGACACTCCGCAACATCCAGAGTAGCTCCTTCCACTGCGGTAATATTCACCACCACACTTCCTGTATCCGAGGACCTACCATCTGCACTCAGTACACTATAGGCAATATCCGTAGGATTTCGATCAAAGCCCTCTTCAGGAGTGAAGGTAATGGTACCGTTGTCCACACGCCAAACCCCTTCTCCTTGAACAATTAATGTTTTCCCATCTTCTGAAAGCTCATACTCGGGTTCAAAGTCCTCAGGCACCACAATCAACAAACTGTCAGGATCAATATCTCCTTCATCATCCTCTAATGGATCAATGGTCACACTCTCACCAGGAGTTGCGGTTACAATGTTATCTGTAACTTTTATACCACTCTCTTGTGTGGTAGGAAGCGGTGTCTCTTCTGCAATCTCCTCCACCACTGGCGTAGGTGTGGGTATCTCTTCCTCTTGGGGAGGAGGAGTTACTGCCACAGGAGTTGGGACAACGGATGGTGTCGTCACATAGCTTGTTGTAGAGGTAACCACTGCCGTACTCTCCATCACTTCGAGTACATCGGGAGTACCATTAGCATTGGAGTCAGGCAATGCATTACCATCAACAAGACTCTCTTCAATGTCCACAACACCATCATTATTCTCATCAAGAGCACCCACTTCAAGGGTATCTTTCAATCCATCATTGTCCGAATCAATATCTTGATGGTTAGGTGTTCCATCCCCATCAGTATCTCGTGGATCAAGAATTGACTCCACAACACTAGGAACCCCCTGTGCATCAACCTCACCATTAATCATTCCATCATTATCACTATCATTTGTCGCCTCTACCCCTGCTTCAACAAGATCACTTAAACCATCATTATCACTGTCCACATCTTGGAAGTTAGGCTTGCTATCCCCATCCGTATCGATAGGTTTTACAATGCCTTCAGAATCCTGATTAGTATCATTTAAATCAGCGGTCTCCATGACACCATCATGATCAATGTCCACAATACTATCTAGTATTCCATTGCCATCCGTATCCACCATGGCAACATCCTGTCCACTCTCAAGCAGGTCAAGTAGACCATCATTATCCGAATCAAGATCAAGTGAATCAATGATGCCATCACCATCGGTATCCAAGTATGGATTATCTCCTAACTCAACAACGTCAAGGATACCATCGTTATCATCATCCAGATCATACTCATCAAAAATTCCATCACCATCCGTGTCCAACAAAGGTACGGTTCCAAATCCATGATCATTGGCATCCACTACATCGGCAATGCCATCCCCATCGGTATCAGTGGTATCATCAACCACCCCATCCCCATTGCTATCGAGCTCAGCAGGGAGATTCTCATTATTGGGCTCTTGCACATCAATCACCCCATCAGAGTCCGTATCGGGCAGAGTGCTTGGATTTGTTAATGCTCCTTGAGTATCCACTAGACCATCACCATCCCTATCCTCTGCTCCTGACTCCATCAGATCATTAAGACCATCATTATCAGAGTCTAAATCACGGTAGTTGGGAACATTATCTTCATCGGTATCTATGGGAACAAGCACCATATCCACAGCAGTAGGAACACCCATTTCACTTACATTTCCATCAATAGCACCATCATTATTGGTATCATTATCAAGTGGATTAATACCTGCTTCAATAAGGTCAGTTAAACCATCATTGTCACTGTCCACATCTTGGAAATCAGGTTGATCATCTCCATCCGTATCCCGTGGTAGCACATTACCAATGGACGTAGCATCATTATCATTAAGATCTGCCGTATTCATCAATCCATCCTGATCAATATCAATGGTACTATCAAGCACCCCATTGCCATCCGTATCCACCACACTCACATCTTGTCCACTCTCAAGCAGATCAAGGAGACCATCATTATCTGAATCAAGATCAAGCGAATCAATAATGCCATCCCCATCCGTATCTAAGAATGGGTTATCCCCCAATTCAACCGTATCAGGAATACCATCATTATCATCATCAAGATCCAACGCATCAATAATCCCATCACCATCCGTATCAGTTAATGCCATGGTTCCAAAGCTCTCATCACTCTCATCCACCACATCGGCAATTCCATCCCCATCGGTATCGGTGGTATCATCCACCACCCCATCTCCATTGCTATCAAGCTCA
>Ga0256843_1000751_pt1 | contig 26967 bp, 30 predicted proteins | sample AlvinellametaG_FD_191572 | JGI IMG/M metagenome (GOLD analysis project Ga0256843, IMG submission 191572) | Pompeii worm associated microbial communities from hydrothermal vent at the East Pacific Rise, Pacific Ocean - Alvinella | ecosystem: Host-associated > Annelida > Integument > Unclassified ... | reverse complement strand
GATATAGTAAAAAATGCTGATTATATCATAGATATGGGACCTGAAGGTGGAAACAAAGGTGGACTTATAGTTGATCAAGGTACTCCTGAAGAGCTTGTAAAAAACCATAAAAAAACAAAAAGTTATACAGGGTATTATTTAGAAAAAGAGCTTTAAAACAAACTCTTTGCCCTTTCAAGTTTATATCTATTAGATTGCATCTTATCTAGCTGCTCTTTTGTAAGGGGTGAGCCTTTTAAAACTTTGCCCTTTAGCATATCTTTGTATATAAGATTTTTATCAAACATAATTTTATTTTCATGACACATCTGGCAAGATTTTGATTGTTTGGTGATTGTATGTGGCTCTTTTGGCAAAAATGCCTCTATTTTAGAGCCATTTTGCTTATAAATATCATCTAAAATCATTTTTCCATCTTTGTTTTTATAGCTTATTCTGTATTGAAATCTTGGTTGTGCTATTTTTATTTTTCTATCATCACTGTTTATCAAAAAGAAATTTTCCCATCTTCTAAATCTGTATCCACTGTACCAAATCCCATCTTCTAATTTATCATCAACCCAATCAGGCATAACAGGTCTAATAGATTGTTCAGATTTTAAAGCTTTTGTTAAAAACTTCTCAAGATACTTATCCTCTTGAACTTTCAATCTACTCCATTGTTGATAATTTGGTGTGTCATCTCTTAATACATTTAACTCATAACTACTTATACTCCAAGCACTGTGACAGGCATTGCAAGAGAGTTTGTTATGGTAGTTTTTATGATTTTTTTTGCTTAAATTGTTATGACACGATTTGCAAGAGATAGTCTCTTCCCATTTTTTACTTTTATTATTTTTATGACAATCTATACAACTCATACCAAGTTCATAATGTATATCAGCATTTAGATGATGAAAATCTATCCCATATGGTCTTGGTGGATATTTACCATCTTTTGTAATTGGACTTCTGTATGATTTGTCAAAATCGTGTGGAAACAAGCCCAAATAATCTGTACCTATAAAATTGTTATTATGACATTTTAAACATTTTGCTTGTGTAGGTATTGCTTTTTTTGCATCATCTTTGTTTTTGTGTGTATTATGACAAGCCAAGCATAAATTGTTGGTTTTATTTACAGCTTTACTTGTTAGATGACATTTAAGACATTTTCGTCTTAAAAAATCATCAACCAAATCTTTTGGGTTTTGTATATTTAGTTTTGATTGTGGCAAGGTTTGAAGTGTTACATCACTGTTTTTTATACCCCATATTTTTCTAGTGATATTTATAGAGTTTTTTAGTGTAAAATGGTTTGATTTTTTACATTGATCCATCTTATTTGGATGACATTTAATACACTCATTACCAAACAAAAACAGTGGAATTAATAAAACTAAAACTCTAATCATCTAAAATCTCTTTGGAACAACTTGTTTTTTTATCATAAAACATCTTTTTTGAAGTTTTAAAATCTTTATATATCTTATCATCCCAAGTGTTATGACATACTATACACTTATAAACTTCAACTATTTTTTTAACCTCTTTTTGATTAAATCCTCTTGCTTTTTGTCTACTAAAACTTTGAAACTGCTTACCCTCTTTTGATACCAAAGCATCTATTGGATAGGATATTGGCATACCAGATTTTTGTGACTGATAAAAAGGTTGAAACACTATTTTATCCTTTTTCATATCCAATATCCCCTGCCCTAATCCTAAACTCATAGGATTAAAATGGCAATCATCACAACTTCTACTTTGTTTTTGAGTAGTATGAGGATCCCAAGCAGCATAGGCAAATGAGTGAAAACCATCATTTGTAATATCCTTGTCATAGATTGATGTAATTACTTGACACCCTGGAGCTGTTGGCATAATTTTTTCATTGTATCCAACTGCAAGTGCAGGTGATTCATATCTTAAGTAGCTTCTTAACTCCATCCATTTGCCTTTTGTAGCTTTATGCTTGATCCAATCATACTGTTTACCATTTTTTAAATAAACCTCATGACATCCATAACAAGATGGTATCCAAGAGCTGTGACAAGCTGTACAATCAAGCCTTTGATGATTTTTACTCTTATGATACTCATTATCACTCATTTTTGTTATATCAAATTTTTTACCATCTATTTTTCTAAAAAACTCTATATTTTCACCATTTTTTTGTAAATTGTAAAGTGGAGTTTGTTTTTTGTTTGTTATTGCTACTTTTTTGGCAAAAGGTACAGAGCCGTTTACTGCACTTAACATAGCACTTAGACCAAATTTAGAAGCATCTTCAAACTTTGCATCGTGACAATCTTTACAAGATATATCAACAGCATCTTCCATATGAGCATGGTGTTTACCATCTCCCATAACACCAACTTCTGTATGACAATCTATACAATCTAGCTTTGCAGTTGTATGATGAATATCTGCAGGTAGTTCATAATAGTATCTTCCTTTATCAATCTTATTGGTTAATTTACCGTTTTTATAAGGTGTACCATATCCTTCAGATTCAAACTTACCAAAATATGAAAGCCCTATTCTGTTTGATCGATTATGACATTTTAAACAATTTTTTGATGGTATTTTTGTACTTAGTTTTGGGTGTTTTAGTTTTAGTTTATTATTTTTGACACCAAGTTTTTTTACATCTTCAACTCTGTGACAATCCACACATCCTCCACCCCTTGGAGTATAGCTAGTATTTTTAAAAATTTTTTCATCCTGATTTATATGACAAGCTGCACAAAGTTTACTAAAATGATCTTGGGCTAGACTTTGTTTATTTGTAGGTATATTTTTCAGATCTTTAATCCCTTTTGTTTTTTGTATAGTTTTTGTCTCATGAAATTGAAATTTTAAAACATCCAAAACTCCATGCATATCATTCATAATAGATTTATCAACTCTATTTATAATATCTTTATGACACTTACCACAAAACATATTTGCATGTTCAAGTCTGCTTGGATTTAATACCATATTTTTATGTGCTTTTTGTTTATCTATGGCATCTTTGTTACCACCATGACAAGAAGCACATCCAAATTCACTATATGGATGAAAGTTATCTATTGAAGTTGTATCTTTATGACAGGTTATACAATTATCAGGTTGATTAGAAGCAAAAACAATTGATATAAATATAAAAAAAGCTAATATAATTCTCATAAACAAATTCTATCTAATTTATTATACTATTTAGTTTTATCAACATACAATATTATAAAAATTCTAATCTTAAAATATTTATATTTAAATTTTTCAAACATAAAAAAAGGCTAGTTATAAAACTAGCCTTTTTATTTCTAATAATTTTATGTTATTAGTTTAAACCATACATTTTAGCTTTGTCTAATTTGTATCCCCAAGAATTTTTTGGAGCTTTGTTTTTCCAACCATTCACAGTTCTATGTTTAGTTTTTTTAGATTTTCCACCTTCAAAACCATCAACAATATTGTAAACATTTTTAAAACCATTTTCAGCTAAAAGTTTAGCAGCTTTTGTACTTCTACTACCACTTCTACACATTAATGCAATTTTAGAATCTTTGTTTAAACCTTTTGCTGCAAGAGCTTTTTCAATATCTGCAACAAAGTTTTTATTCATAGGCTTATCTGCAAATCTATGTTTTTTTTCATTCCATTTTGTAAAATCTTTGAAATGCCAAGGGATATTTACATCCATTAATTTTGCATTACCTACATACTCAACTTCAGCTTGTGTTCTAATATCTACAAATAACATCTCTTTTTGATGTTTTTTTATATAAGAAGCTGCCTCTTTAGCTGTTAGATATAAACCTTGTGGAGTAACTCTTTTCTTATGTACTTTTGCTGCATCAATTGCAGATGCACTTGTAACTAAACCCATTGCAATTACGATTGTTGCAAATAACTTTGAAAATAATTTCATATACGTCCTTTGTGTATTTTTTATGGTTTTACCCATAAGAATTAAATCATAAATTTAACTCTTATAGGTAAATACAGGTTGATTAACAACCCATATCTACAGCTTCTTCTTCACCAGCCTCTTCATTTGGTGATTCCTCTTCATTATCTTCTTCTTCACCATCTGCTGGTTTATATTTTGTTTCATATGCAGCTTCTAGTGCCTTGAAACCAGCTTTATTTTTTGTATCAGCTGCGATAGCAAGTTTTGCAAATTTTATTGCATCACTAATATTTTCCTCTTCTAGTGCTTTAGTAGAATCATCTACATATTTCATTACAATCGCTTCTTTTTTTGCAATCATCTCATTTGCATTGCTATTAGATAAATATGCCAATACAAATGCAGCTGTTAATAAAACTGCTCCAACTATACTTGAAATAACTTTCATACTATTCTTCCCCTTTTTTGTCTCTAATTGATTTCATTACATTCATAAATACTGATAAACCTATCCCTATAAATATTGTTATAATAAGTGCAGTATAAATATCTCCACCTACAAGTTTATCTATTGTTAGTCTTCCAACATTTGATGAGTTTGCAAAATTTGCTAGTGAATCAAAATTATCAAAATACACACTCATTCCAAACATCACACCAAGTAAAAATACAGCTGCATCTAATTTACCAGTAGCAAACCCTACAACTGCAGTACCTGGACACCATCCAGACATAATCATCCCAAGTCCAAATAATGCACCACCTACTAAATAAGGCCAAATATATGTAGTAGGGATAAATATTTGATTAAAATCTAAAACACCCATATAAACTGCTGTTGTTAATAATGTAGCACAAGTTAATATTGCACTTACCATAACTTGAGATACTCTTAAGTTTCTAAAGAAAAATACAGGTGCTATATGTTTTGATGTACCAAAACCTGCTCTTTCAAGTATAAAACCAAATAACATACCAATAAATATGGCATAAAAAAAGTTCATATTGTTATCAATAGCGCCTGTTGTAAATAAAGGATATAAAGTTTCCATACTATTTTACCCCTTTCCACTGAGCTCTAAAGAAATTGGCAAATATAAACCCAGACCCAAATGCTGCAAGCATAAATATCCATGCACCAACACTAAATGTTGCTGCACCATCAAGAGCTTGACCACTTGTACAACCTCTTGCAAATCTTGTTGCAACTGCAATAATTACTCCACCTACAAAAGCCCAAAACAATCTTTTAAATGAAGAGTAGTTTTCACCTTTATCAATGCTTTGTTTTATTCTTCCAGCAAACGCAGCACTTATATAACCACCAAGAAATATACCAAATACCTCAATTACAGTCCAATTAGATAAAGCATTTGCACCATTTCTTATATATTTCCCAGCATAAGCATTTGTAGATATCGCACTATCATAAAGATATGAAAGTTCTGCTGTCATCCTTGCAAATGCACCACTAGCACCCATACCTTGACCAGCAATCATAAAACTTACAAATAATGCAATTCCTAAAACAATACCAGACAATATAGGGTTCCAATAGCTTTTATTTTCATCCATTTTTATTTTTCCTTTTTATTTTCTAAAAATTGTTCTAAAGTATTTTGAAAACTTTGTAAACTACATATCATCTCTTGCAGTTTGTTTTCATTTTCAACTGAAGACAAAATATCTTCATGAAATTTTATATATTTCTCTTGAATCTGTTTAGTATATTCTATACCAATATCAGTCAAAGATACTTTTATAATTCTTCTATCTTCACTTGAAATATCTCTTTTAACATAATTTTTATCTTCCAAACTATTTAGTAATGTAGTTACTCTTGAAGGTGTTAGATCCATATTTGATGCCAAATCTTTTACTTGTGAAAAATCGTTTTTTATTAAAAATCTCAAACATCTAAACTCAATTGGAGTCAAATTGATACTCTTACAAAACAAAATCTCTTTTGTATGACATACTTTTTCCATCTCAAATGTAAGTTTAGCAATACTTTTAGCATACTCTTCTAAATCTACATCAATCATTTATAACCTTAATACTTAATAGTGTAAAGCAATTTTATCCAAAGAAATATATAAACAAAATTAAACACACAAATATAATAATTAATTATAATATCATTTTAAGAATACAGATAAATTATCACTTAATCTCTTTTTGGATAGAATTGCTCCTATTTTATAAATAAAAAGGTAACAATTGAAACAAAGCTATTTTTTATCACAACCACATCAACCATTTTTCACTCTTGCATTTATTAATGCTATTGTGTTCATGATCTTATTTACATTAGGTTATCATGGAATTTTATCTTTTGTAGTATCACCTACAGTTTTTCACTCTTTTAGTTTTATATATCTGTTTTTTACATTGGCATTTTTAGCTTTTTTATTTACAACATTTCCAAGATTCTTATCTCAAGAGCCAATAAAACAATCAACTTATATAAAACTGTTTTATATGTTTGTTGTAGGAGAGTTAGTATTTATTATAGGTTCTTTTAGCTCTGTTTATATATATAAAATTGGTATGTTGATAATATTTGTAGCTTTTATTTTAAGTATAAAAACACTATATACTATACATAAAAACTCAGATATGCCAAACAAACACGATACTTATTGGATACTTATTGGATTTTGTAGTGGTATAGTATCAAGTATTTTATATATGTTTGATATTTTAAATTTTGTAGCTATACAAATAGCTATCTTTGGGTATCTATTCATGGTAGGTTTTAGTGTAGCTCAAAGGATGATACCATTTTTCTCACACTGTATGTATGAAAAAAATAAAACTTTTATGAGAAATGTTTTTATAATGGTATTAATTCATATAATATTAGAGCTACTTAGTACAAATCTCTCTTTTATATCTGATATGATTTTAGCCATCTATATAGCAAAAGAGATTAAAAGATGGAATTTGCCATTTGATCTAAATAATCCTATGTTAGCTATTTTACATATTAGTTTGTTTTGGATACCTGTTGCTTTTACATTAGGATCACTTAGCAAACTATTATCTTTTTTTAATGATAACTATTTTTTAGCTTTAGATATTCATACTTTAATGCTTGGATTTTTATTTACAGTTCTTATAGGTTTTGGTACAAGAGTTACAATTGGTCACAGTGGAAATAGTATGTACGCAAACAGATTTACAAAATTTTTATTTATATTTACCCAAGTTGTAATATTAAGTAGAGTTATCACTTCAATAGTTGCAGGTGTTGGATTTAACTATATGATTATTTTTGATATATCTGCTACAATTTGGTTAATAATGTTTACAGCTTGGGCTTATCAATTTTTTAAAGTTTTAATTTTTGGTGCAAAACTAAATTAAAACGATGGTGGTGTAATTACACTTATATATGAAGCTTTTGTATTACTTTTATTCTCTATTTTATGGGGTATTTCTGGATTAAATCTAATACAATCCCCCTCATATAGTGTATAACAATTCTCACCTACTTGCACTTCAATAACTCCACTCATTACAAGATCACACTCTTCCCCTCCTCTTGTATGTGGTAAAAGTTCATCTGTAACTCTGTTTGCTTCAAGTTCTACTAATACAAATTCTATATCACCTTGCAAATCAGGTACTAATAACTCACACTTATATAAAGGGTCTGGAAAAGATATTTTTTTCCTTTTATTTTTTCTAACAACACAAAATGACTCATGATCTGTTTTTATCTTTTTATCATCTTCATCTTCAAATAAAAATGCCAATGTAGTATCTAAAACTTTTGCAACCTTACGAAGTGTTTCAACTGAGCCTTGAGTCGAACCACTCTCTAATAAAGATATCATCCCTGCAGAGATACCAGATTTTTGTGCTAACTCTTTGGTAGTCATATTTTTTAAAGTTCTTAATTGATTTATTTTTTGTCCTACATTCACTCTTTTAATTCTCCAAATTAATTTAACAGCATTATAACATAATTAAATTTTAGTTTAATTATATTAAATTTATCTTGCAATAATTTAATTTATATGTTAATATTATTAAATATATTTAATTAGATTAAACTATAAGGGGTTTATTATGAAAATTGGTCTTATAAAAGAGATAAAAGTACACGAATATAGAGTTGGTTTAACACCTGATTGTGTGAATCAATATGTATCAAATGGTCATACTGTATATATTGAAAAAGATGCAGGAGTTGGAACAGGTTATTCAAATGAAGAATACACACAAAAAGGTGGAATAATTATTGAAAATAAACAACAAATTTTTGATGAAGCTGATATGATTATAAAAGTAAAAGAACCTTTAGAAGAGGAGTACAAATATTTTAAAGAGAATCAAATACTCTACACATATCTACACCTTGCTGCAAATAAAGATTTAACATTGGCATTATTAGAAAAAAAAATAACATCTATTGCTTATGAAACAATTACAGATAATTTGGGACATCTTCCTTGCCTTACACCAATGAGTGAGATTGCTGGAAGATTAGCTACTCAAGAGGGTGCAAAATATCTTGAAAAACCTTTTGGAGGACGAGGTGTTTTACTTGGTGGTGTACCTGGAGTGAAAAGAGGAAATGTAACAATTATAGGTGGAGGTGTAGTTGGTATGAATGCATGTAAAATGGCAATTGGACTTGGAGCAAATGTAACTGTATTGGATATATCAGCTCAAAGACTAGCTTATTATGATGATATATTTGGTTCAAAAGTAACTACATTATACTCAAATAGAACAAATTTATTAAACTCTATAAAAGATGCTGATTTGGTAATAGGTGCAGTTCTAATACCAGGTTTGGCTGCGCCAAAACTAGTATCTAAAGATGATTTAAAAATTATGAAAAAAGCTTCAGTAATAGTAGATGTGGCAATAGATCAAGGTGGCTGTTTTGAAACATCTAAAGTAACATATCATGATAACCCAACTTATGTGGTAAATGATGTAGTACATTACTGTGTGGGAAATATGCCAGGAGCTGTGTCACTTACATCAACTTTGGCATTAACTGCAAATACTTTACAACATGGTTTGGCAATCGCAAATAAAGGGATAAATAAAGCATTAAAAGATGATAAAAATCTACTAAATGGACTGAATACTTATGATGGGAAATGTACAAATGAAGCTGTTGCAAAAAGTTTAGATTTGAATTATACAAAAGTAGAATTTTAAAAAACAAGTTATTTAAATTATTTTTAGATAATATTTCATTCTATAAAAAGGAAATATATGTCACAAAACACACAACAATTTACAATATTTGGAAACCCTGTAGATCATAGTAAATCGCCACAGATGCATAATGCTGGATTTAAAGCTATCAATTTTGATGCTGCTTATTCAAAATATCTACTTGAAGATGGTTCAACAATAAAAGATACTTTTTTACAAAATCATTTTAAAGGTGCAAATATAACTGTACCCCATAAAGAGTATGCTTATAAAAATGCAGATATTTTAGATGATATTGCTAAAAAAACAGGTGCAGTAAATACATATATAAATGAAAATGGTAAAATCAAAGGATACAATACTGATGCACCTGGATTTTATAAAGCTATAGAAGAGTTTAAAGATATTAAAAATGTACTTCTTATAGGTGCAGGAGGTACAGCAAAAGCTATTGCAGTGATACTAAAAGAGCATAATATTGATGTAACAGTTCTAAATAGAAGCCAAAATAGTAGAGAGTTTTTTATTAATTTAGGTTGTAAATTTTTTGATTGGGATGGAATGAGATTATTACTTTCAAATGGTATTATAGCGTATGATTTAATTGTAAACAGTACAAGTGCAGGTCTTAAAGATAATAATTACCCTGCCCCACTTGAGATTTTAAACCCATTAATAGAAGCTACAAAATATACTTTTGATTGTATATATGGAAAAACTACACCATTTTTAAAAATAGCACAAAAATATAACAAACCCTTTAAGGATGGGGAGGATATGCTACTTTATCAAGGGGTATTGGCATTTGAACTATTTACCAATACAAAAGCTAATGAACAATTAGTTGAAACTATGAGGACTGCATTAAAGGGCATAGATCATTAATAACACACTTGTCACATTTTGGATTTTTAACTGTACATACAGTTTGTCCAAAAGATACAAGTGTAAAATTTAGTTTTGATTTATATTTTTGAGGAATAATTTTATTTAAAACTATAGAACTCTCTTTTTCATCTTTTGTATCTATAAAATTTAATAAATTACAAATTCTATGCACATGTGTATCAACTGCTATACTACTTATACCAAAGGCATTATTTAAAACAATATTTGCAGTTTTTTCCCCAATACCTTTTATACTTAATAGATCCTCTTTATTATCTGGCACTGTAGAGTCAAATTTCTCTATTAATACTTTTGAAACATCATGCAGTGTTTTTGCTTTTTGTTTATACATACCTGTTGGTCTTACAATTTGTTCCAACTCATTTATATTAATTTTTAGTAGCTCTTGAGGTGTTTGAATATCATTAAATAGTTTAGTTGCTACAATTGTGGTATTTTCATCTTTTGTTCTAAGACTTAAAAGTGTAGTCATAAGTATCGTATATGGGTTTCTTTTATAACAATTTTTTAATTTATGAGCAGGGGTATCTTGTGGTAAATTTTTTTCTAACTTATCCAAAACTTCTAAAAACAGATCTAATTTCATTTATATAAATTCCCCACTTTCATACAGCCATCTATCATCTTTTTTTATAAATGTACTTTTTTCTATAAAACTATTATCATGATTATTACAAAATATTGTAGCTTTAAATGTCACATAAGCTTTAGTTTGACTATCTATAAATTCTAATATTTCAAGCTTTTTAAAATCACACTCTTTACTGAAACTTTCAAGATCATTATAATCATTTTGATTGGTTGCTGTTTTTATAATATAATCAATTTCACCAATTGCAAAAGCACTAAACCTACTCTTCATAAGCTCTAAAGCACTCAAAGCATTTTTACCCTTGTGAAATATCGCACAACATTTTTTATATTTCTTACTACTGCCACAAGGACATAAACTATTTGGACTATATTTTTTAGACATTATGAATTATAACATAAATGATATATCAATTTGTCAAGAGTTTGTCAAGAAGACTTATATACACACTTGACAAAAGATATATATAATTTCAATATCAACAAGGAGGTTTTTAAGTATGAAAAAAGTTTTATTATTAATAACAAGTATAACTTTTGTTTTTGGAACACCAATGGATGAATATATAAATAATCTAAAAGTTCAAGCAAAACAGGAGAATCCAGATTTTGTCAATTTTGATAAAAATAGAGGTGAAAAAATATTTTTAAAAAAAATGGTAGGCAAAAGAGGAAAAGTAATAAATTGTGCAAGTTGTCATACAAATGACTTAACAAAAGAAGGTGAGAATATCTTTACAGGTAAAAAAATAAAACCACTTTCACCAAAAGTTAACTCTGACAGATTATCAGATGTAAAAAAAGTAAAAAAATGGCTTAGAAGAAATTTTAAGGATGTATATAAAGCAGAAGGTAGTGCACAAGAAAAAGGTGATGTATTACTTTATATTTCAAATTATTAGGAGTAAGAGATGAAAAAAATATTATTAATATCAACAGCAAGTGTTATGTTAGCTATGTCAATAAACGCAGATTTATTTAGCCTTTTTGGTGATGATGATGAACATGAATACAAAAATAAAAGTTATCAAAAAAATTACAAACTACCAACAAACAATACCCCAGAGTATAAATTGTATATGAATGAATGTAGCAGTTGTCATATGGGGTATCAAGCAGAGTTTTTACCTAAAAGATCTTGGGTAAAGATGATGCAAGGATTAGATGATCATTTTGGAGTTGATGCTACAGTTGAAAAAGAAGATTATGAGAAGATACTGAATTATTTGATTTCTAACAGTTCAGATTCTAAAGCAACTTCAGGATACTATTCTAAATTGTCAAGATCAATACCAACATCATCTACACCAATTAGAATATCTGAAATACCAAAATTTGTAAGAGAACATAGAGAATTATCTAAAAAAATGATAACTCAAAAAGAAGTAAAATCTATAGCCAACTGTAATGCATGTCATACACAAGCTGAAAATGGGATATATTCTGAACGATCTATAAATATACCAAATTATGGAAGATGGGACGATTAAAGGTAAATTATGAAAACATATATCTGGAGTTTACCAACTAGAATATTTCATTTTGGATTAATTATATTTGTAACTACAGCATTTATTACAATTGAGATAGAGAACTTATTAAATATACATGCTGCTGTTGGATATACAGTATTATTATTAGCTTTTTTTAGAATAATTTGGGCCTTTATGGGTCCAAAATATTCTAGATTGAAAGATTTACCACTAAGCAAAAATGATATAAAAGAGTTTCTACTTAATATATTTACAAGTAAATCTTACCCATCTCATAATCCAATTGCTTCTTGGGTTATGATATTTATTGTACTTGATCTAGTTATCTTATCACTTACTGGTATGTTAGCATATGGTATTCAAGAAGGTAAAGGTATTTTTAGTTTTTTAAATGATAGTTTATTTAAAAATATGGAACTGTTTGTAGAGCTACATGAACTATTTGCCAACCTATTACTTTTTTTAATATTTGTTCATTTAAGTGGTATTATTACAGATAGATTATTGCATAAAGAGCATAAAGTTTTAGAATCTATGCTAAATGGATATAAAAATATAGAAGCAACAGATACAAAACTAAATAAAAAACAAATACTATTTTCGTTTATTTTAATTGCAATATTTGTAACACCTTTTTTTTTAATACGATATGATAGTATTTTTACAAAATCAAAATATAGTGAGATAAATTATGAACAACAAAATGAGATTTTTTATAATGAATGTATTAGCTGTCATACACTTTATCCACCATCTTTATTACCAAAGGGATCATGGATTAAGCTAATGAATAACTTAGAAAACCATTTTGGAGATGATGCATCATTTGATAAAAATGATGAAAAAATTGTAACAAATTATCTTATCAAAAACAGTGCAGATAGTTCAAAAAGTGAAGCATCTACATATATTTTGAATTCACTTGAAGATAAAAATGATATAATTGCTGTTACCAAGACACCATACTGGATAAAAAAACATAAAGATATAGATAAAAGTATATTTAAATCTAAAGATGTTCGTTCAAAAGCAAATTGTAAAGCTTGTCATACAGATATAGAAAAAGGATTAATTGAAGATGAAAATATTAAGTTTAATTTTCTTAGTTTTTAGTTTAGTGCTAATAGCTGACGATGATAATGAATACTATGAACACTCTTTACATATTCCAAGAGATTTAAGCTACTTAGATCTTTCCGATACACAAAAAGATTTGATTAAAAACATTATCAAAAATAATAATAAAAAATTACTACAAATATATGAAGACGAGGAAGATTTTGAAAAAGATGCTAAAAAAATGTTTTTAAATGAGAATTTTGACAAGCAAAGTTATATAAAAGAATCTACCAAATTAAAAAATAAAATAATTACTTTAGAAGCAGATTTTTTTAACAATATTCATCATATCTTAAATAAAAAACAAAGAGAGCTGTTTTTAATACACTTAGAGGAGTGGGAGATTGACTAAAAATATTTTATTAGTTGAAGATGATCAGCAAATGCAAGAGTTAATAAGCACTTATTTAACAAAATTTGAAATTAACTCTTTTATTGCACCTGATGCAAAAACAGCTATGGAACTTTTTAACAAACATAAATCAAACATAGATTTAATTGTATTAGATCTTATGTTGCCTGATATAGATGGTTTTGATCTGTGTAAAGAGTTTAAAAAAGCCAGTAACATACCAATAATTATATCTTCAGCAAGGGGAGATATAGGAAATAAAATATATGGATTTGAAATCGGTGTTGAAGATTATTTAGCAAAACCATATGAACCAAGAGAGTTGGTTCTAAGAATTGAAGCAGTATTAAAAAGAACAAAAAAATTAAATATTACATCAAATTCTATTGAACTTTATGATGATTCACTTGAAGCGAATATAGATGGTTATAGAGTAAGTCTTACAAAAATAGAATTTGAAATATTGAAGTTTTTTATACAAAATCCCAAAAGAGCTATATCACGAGAAGAGCTTAAAAATATACTAAATTTATCACATGATACAAAAAATAGAGTTATAGATATGCACATCAGTAATCTAAGATATAAAATAGGAGATGATTCAAAAAATCCAAAATATATAAAATCTATTTGGGGAATTGGATATAAATTTTCAGATGAGTATTAAAAAAAAGTTAAATATATTATTTCTTGCTAGTATTATCGTTATGTTTAGTATTGCATACTTTATAGAAAACAATAATAACAATAAAAACATACAGATCCAAAAACACAAATATATCTCTTCTGCAAAAGATCTGTTTTTACTATTTTCCAAATCAAAAAAACAGGAATTTGAAAAAAAACTAAAATCATTAAACTTTGATATTATATCAGATATAAAAAACTACAATATTGTATTTTCAAAAAACCTAACAATTGGTAAAATTCAAATTTATAAAAAATCAAATAAACTATATTTATTTTTAAATTTTTTAGATAAAAATATCTTACTTTATGATAAATCACAAGATAACAACAGTGAAATACTTAGTTTGGCTTTAATATTATTAGATATAGTACTTCTAATTTTTATATACTTTATGGTTTTAAAACTCTTTATGCCTATAAAAACACTATCTAACAAGATTGATAAGGTTGCAAATGGTGATTTAAATACAAAATTTAATATAAACTCAAATGATGAAATTTCTGATCTTGCAAATAGTTTTAATAAGATGATATCAAAAATAAAAAGCCTAATTGAAGAAAAAGAAGAATTAATAAGAGATATAGGTCATGAGATTAAAACACCTCTTGCCAAAGTAAAATTTGCTATAGAAAATAATGATATGAATTTAATTAAAACATCTACTAATCAAATTGATTACTTTGTAGAACATATACTTACATTTCAAATGATTGAAAAAAAGAATTTTAATTTAAAAGAAGTGGAAATAGAAACTGTTATCCTACAAACGCTGGATATGCTTATTATAAATGAAGATGATATAAAACTAACTATAGAAAATTATACAATTAAAGCAGATATTTTTTATATGTGTATTGCATTAAAAAACCTAATAGATAATGGATTAAAATATAGTATAACAAAACCAATACAGATTGATATAAAAGATTATAAAATAGAGATTATAAGCCAAGGTGAAAAAATAGATTTTAATAAACTAATAAAACCTTTTGAAAAGGGTAAAAACGGTAATTTTGGAATAGGACTTAGTCTGGTTGATAAGATAATCTCAAATCATAATTATATTTTTGAATATAAAAACTATAATAACAAAAATATTTTTTGTATTAAATTTAAAACCAATAAAATAGACAGGTAAAATACCTGACTATTTTAAATTATGCATATACTGTGTATGTTGAATTTTCATCAGTTACAGTATCTTCAGTTGAAGAAGTGTCAAACAAAGATAATAATGTATCTACATAATCTTCACTACTCATAGATGAAGAATCAACTTGTTTCATTTGATCAATCATATCTCTTCGATCTTCAGTTGATAATGTACTCATTTGCTCTTGCAATGCTGCTCTATCTTCAGTTGATAAAGATTGCATAATATCTTTCATACCATTATTACCACCTTTACCCTGACCTCCGCCAGTTCCGTCCATTTTTCTCATTTGGATTTGATCCATTTGTCCTGTTGCACCTACTTGCATAATAACTCCTTTTTTTAAGTTTCATTAAAATACTAACACAGAAGTGTTACAGCAGTGTTAATGAAATCATCATTTAATTGTTAATTAACAATTATTTAACAATTATTTACTACAATTTCAACATGAATAAAATTTTATATTTAGAAGATGATATTAATTTATCAAATACCCTTACAGATTTTTTACAAGATAATGATTTTAATGTAGTTTGTGTATATAATTCACAAAGAGTTCTTGATGTTTTAGAAAACGAAAGATTTGATCTTTTAATACTTGATGTAAATGTTCCCCCATTTAACGGTTTTGAATTATTAAAAAGCTTAAGAGAGATGAACAATAACACTCCAGCAATATTTACTACATCATTAAATGATATAGATGATTTAGAAAAGGGTTATTTAAGTGGTTGTGATGATTACTTAAAAAAACCATTTGTATTTAAAGAGTTATTGTTTAGAATTAACAAACTTTTAAAACAAGATATATCAAACAATATTATTACTGTATTTGATAATTTTACATTTAATTTAAATAATAATGAACTAAAACACAATAATGAGATCATATATTTAAAAAATAAAGAAGCAAGACTTTTAAGACTGTTTCTACAAAATCCAAATCAAACACTAACATTTGATAAAATATACGGTTTCGTTTGGGATTTTGATGAAGATATTAGTGATGGAAGCTTAAGAAACTACATCAGAACACTAAGAAAAATATTTGGAAATGAAAAAATTATAAGTATCAAAAAGCAGGGTTATAAATTTGTTGAGTAAAAATAAAAATATACAAAAAACTATTTTAAATATAGTTTTAGTATATCTTACTACTACAATTTTATTAGTATGTGCACTATCTTTTATATATATTAAATCACAAAAAAATCAGATTTTTAGTTCTACCAAATCAGAAATAGATATAAGAGCAAATCAAATAGTAGATCAATTGGAACAATTACATACTGATTATAATTACGGGGATATTATAATATATCCAACTTTTGAAGATATAAAGTCCAATATATATGATATTGATAAAAATATTATATTTAAAGAGTTTACCCTTAAAAATACAAATTTTTCCAAATCATATTTTATACAAGATGATTTTATATATTTTATTTACAAAATAGAACCATATTACTTAGGTGCAGCATATCTGGTGATACAAAAAGATTATAAATCTATTTTTAATAACTCTACAAATAAAATATATTTGGTAGTTTTTATGGTAATATTATTTTTAGTAATTACATCATTTTTACTTGCAAAAATACTTATAAGACCACTTAGTAATAATATAATTTTATTAAATAGATTTATAAAAGATACTACACATGAACTAAACACTCCTATATCTGCCATATTAGGCAATATTGAAACATTGGATTATGATACAATAAATGCCAAAAATTTAAAAAAAATAAATCGTATTAAAATAGCTTCAAAAACTATAAGTACAATATATGATGATCTTTCTTTTTTACTATTGAACAATACAAAAAAATCGAATAATCAAAATATAAATATATCAGATATTCTACACGATAGAATAGAATATTTTCAGCCATTAGTTGATATGAAAATGATAGAGTTTAAAACAGATATCCAAGATAATATTTTTATGATTATTGATAAATTAAAATTTGAAAGACTGATTGATAATCTTATCTCAAATAGTATAAAATACTCCTCTTTACAAACAACTATTACAATAATATTAAAGTCAAATTATTTTAGTATAGAAGATCAAGGTTGTGGTATGAGTAAAGAACAAATTGAACAAATATTTATAAGATATAAAAGGTTCAATGAAACTACAGGTGGATTTGGTATAGGATATAGTATAATAAAATCAATAATAGATGAGTATAACTTTCATATAGATATAGATTCAACTATAAATAAAGGTACAAAAGTGAGTATTAGATGGTAAAATACTTTACAGTTTTAGCTATGGTGACAAACTTATATAGCAGTACTATATTTGAAACTAATTGCAAAAAATGTCATACTCAAGAAGAACTAACACTTTTTATGAAAGAGTATACACTTAAATTTAGTTCAAAAGACAGAATTAAAAACTATCTATATAAATTTTTAGAAAATCCAACTTCAAATATACCTGTAATGCCATATAATTTTATTATCAAAAAAGGTTATAAAACAGATACTACACTAACTTCTAAAGAGTTAAAAGAAGCAATAGACACATACTATAACGAGTATAATATACAAAAAAATATAAGATAACTATTTATCTTAATTTGTATACTATACTTAGTGTTAGATCAAAATCTTTTTTAAATATACCTTTTTTTATTGATATTGGAAAACTTTTTTGAATAGCTTTTTTTACAGACTTATAAAATGTCTTTTTACCATTTAAAATATCAATACCCAATAATTTTCCTGATTTGGAAACTCGAAATTTTACTTTAACAACACCTTGCATATGTCTTCTTATCGCAACTTTTGGATATTTTTTGTTCTTTTCAATTCTAGCTTTTATTTTTTGAAAATACAACTCCTGCTCTATTCTTATTTTATTTGTATCTATTTTGGTCACAGCAGATTTTGATTGAACTTTTGTAGTTGTTTTAGTATCTTCCTTCTTTACAATATTTTCATCTGTTTTTTGTGTAATTATCTGTTTTTTAGGTTTTTCTATAATCTTTTTTGGTTTTGGTTTTACAACTTTTTTGATTATCTTTTTTTTCTTCTTTTTAACTACCTTTTTCTTTTTTGGTTTTGGTTTTTTTATAATTTTTTTCTTTTTAGGTTTTGGTTTTACAACTTTTTTTACAACTTTAGGCTCTTCTTTTAGTATCTCATCCTCTTTTTTTATCTCTTTAATTGGTTTATTTTCAATTATAGGAGTTGGCTCCTCAACTTCAGGCTCTGGCTCTGGCTCTGGCTCTGGTTCTGGTATAGGTTCTGGTTCAGGCTTTGGTTCGAGCATAGGTTCAGGTTTTGGTTTTGGTGCAACTTTAGGCTTTGGCTCTATATTTACAAGAGTTATTTTTACCCTTTCTAAAATCTTTTGAGAACTACTGATTTTATGATTGGTATATAAATATATAAATAAGCAGAGTAATAAAAAATATACAAATATTGTAAGAAAAAAAGCCTTTATATATCTAATCATTTTTTGTAATAATTCCTAAATTTTTAAACTCTTTATGTTTTAATATATCAAGCACATAAACAAAATTATCAAATTTTGAATTTTTATCACAATTAATACTTATAATTGTATCTTTTTTATAATGTTGAAGTTCCAATTCAATATTTTCTTTAATTATTAATTTATCATTAAAATAAACTTCAGAACTATCCTTTATAGTTATTATCAAATCATCATGTTTTGGTTTATATTTGGCTGCATTTTGAGATTTACTTAAATCAATAGGGATTAACCCTTTTGCTACAAATGATGCAGTTGTAAGGACTATTACAAGTAATACAAGCATTATATCAATAAATGGTACTACATTAATAGAATCAAATTTTTTAAGCTTCATACTGACTTTTCCAAAGATTTGTAAGTACTTCAATTTTTCTTGCTATATGATTATAAAAAAACATCGCTGGTATTGCTACAATCAATCCTAACGCTGTAGCTTTTAATGCAAGAGCCAATGAACTCATAATAACTTTTACATCAATCTGACCACTTTGACCCATCATATAAAATGTAATTATTATTCCAAATACTGTTCCTAGTAACCCAATATATACTGAGTTTGATGCGATTGTAGAAACAATTGTAATATTTTTAGTTAGATCAATCTCCAAAAGCTCCAATTTATCATATTGTTCCAATTTAATTTTACGATAAAAAAGTAATCTCTCAATATAAAACCATAAAGATAAAAAGCTTAAAAACCCTAATACCCCTATTGTTCCATAATCTATCAAATCTTTAACTTGTTGTACATCCATTTTAATAAATCCTTAATTTATAAATTTTTTCGTATAAAAATATACATTATTGGTAAATATATTAAATTTAATATAGTTCCCCACATAAGACCAAACCCTATAGATATAGCCAAAGGCTGAAATGAAGCAGATTGCCCCGAAGCAAAAAACATCAATGAAGACAACCCTACTATTGTTGTGATAGAAGTTAATACTATTGGTCTTAATCTTCTTGATGCCAACTCATATACATCATTTAGTTTTGTCGCATCTTTTATAGTATTTAACATAATTATTCCATCATTTACTATAACCCCACTTAGTCCCAAACCACCAATTAGTGATGGTAAGGATATATTCAAATTCATAATATCATGACCTATAAAAATTCCTAAAAATGAAAAAGGTATCACAGACATAACAATTAAAGAATCCCTAATAGAATTAAACAGATACAACATTGAAATAAAAATTAAAACTATTGCTAATACAGAAGCCAAAATCATCTCTGTTTTTAATGTTTTCTTTTGTGCAGCCTCCCCTTTAAATCTAAACCTTATACCACTTTTTTTAAGTTTTTCTATAGTTGGTTGCAATTTTTTCAATACCTGTGCATCTGTTGCAACTGATTGATCTACATTTGCAAATACAAAAAAACTAGTAATACCATCCTCTTTAACCAAACGCTCTAATGAATTTGTTTTCTCTATATTACATATATCTTTTATCATTACATATGTTCCATCTTTTAATGGAATTTGCATATTATTAAAATATGTAAAATCATCCTTATTTGCTGATTTGATTTTTATATCAATAAGATCTTTTTTTTCAAATATCTTACCAATAGTTTTATCCAAATAAAGATTAGACAGATGTGAACCTATATACCTTTCAGTGATACCAAGCTTTGCTCCATAAGAATTTATATGTAATTTTATCTCTTGATTCCCAAATAAAATATTATTACCAACATATTTAACACCATTTATACTTTTTAGTTTATTTTGAATAATATCAATAGCTTCCAATGCCTTTTTGTATTGATCACTTATCACTGCTATTCTTATATCAGCTTTTGTATGCCCCATCCTTCTTTCTACTACATTTATAGATACCAAATTTAGATTTTTTTTATACCTTTTTTCCCTTATAAATTTTCTAAGTTGTTTTGATATAACTTTTGAGCTTTCTGTTCTTATTTTATTGGATTCACTTCTATCATAATACCAACTAAGATATGGTGTTATATATTTATCTACAAAATTTGATGGTTTTTTCTCATATAACTCTACAGATATATATCCAACATAAGGGTACATTTGTGTTGTACCTGTAGCAGTTCTTCTATATCCAGCAGTTGAGCTTACATTTTTTATAAAGAATTTCTCTTTTTGTTTTAAAAGATCATTTTCTATTGTTTGAATAATTTTCAAAGACTCTTCAAGAGTTGTAGTTTGAGTTGCTTGAAATGTTATATTTATATAATTTGAATCAAATGATTTAAACATCTGAAATCTGGAATTTACACTGTAAAAATATATTAAACTAGGTACAACAATAAAAAATAAAAGTAAAAAGCTTTTTTTATAATTTGATATTGAACTTAATATTTTATAATATATTTTGTTAACTCTATCCCATGATAAAACTTTGGAATTTTTATTTAGTATATGAACACTATGTATTGGTAAAAATATAAATGATTCTAACAGTGAAGCCAAGACTAATGCACTAAGAGCTATTGGTATAAGTTGTATTATTTCACCCAATCTTCCACTTATCATCAATAGTGGTATAAAAGAAAACAGTGTAGTTAAAGATGCAATTGTTACAGGTTTTGCCATCTCTTTTGTACCCAAATATGCTGCTTCTTTTGAACTATACCCTTTTTGTATATATTGTTGTATATTTTCACTCACAACAATAGCATCATCTACAATAATACCAATTGCTATTAATACACCTATTAGTGAATTTACATTAATTGTATATCCACTGATATAAAAATATATAGCTCCTATAATAAATGATGTTGGTATTCCCAAGGCTATAACAAATGCCAATCTAATATTTATCAAAATTGAGATTAACAATACTATTAAGATAATCCCAAATAAAATATTTGATATCACAACATTCAAACTATTTTTTACAACTTTTGATTGATCCAATCTAATATCTAGGGTTACATCTTTTATATTTGATTTTGATAACAACTCTTTAACATCTTTTGATAACTGTATAGCATCACCTTTTGAATTTTGTGATATAGCCAAAGTTATTGAGTTTTTGCCATTCATACTAGCTAATGTTTTAGAGCTTTCATACTTTTTTGTAATAGTTGCAATATCTTTTAAATAGATAGTTTGTTCACCAAGATTAAGAACTGTATCACCAAGATTTACAGCTAATTTTTTACCACTGTTTGTAGATATATATACTTGATTGTTACTATCATCTATTTTTCCAATTGGAAATATATATGACAATTCAGAAATCAAATTTATAATACTGTTTAAAGTTTGATCATAAACTCTTAATTTTTGCTCATCTATTAAAATCTCATAAACTTGTGAAGAATCACCAAAAATCGATACACTAGATATATCTTTTATATGAAGTAACTTATCTTTTAAACTATTTGCCAATTGTATTAATTTGGCTCTAGATACTTTATTTGACAAAATTGATATATGCATCAAGCTTCTACTGTGTGCTACAGTTCTTATTGTTGGTTCATCCATATCTTTTGGCAAATTTGGTGTTACCAGCTTGATAGCATCTTCAATATTTTTTGTTATTTGCTGTTTTGGGACATTATTTGACAACTCTGCTATTATTGAAAATCTTCCAGAACTCAAAACAGAAGTTATACTTTTAATACCATCTATTGATTTGATCTCTTTTTCTATTTGTTCAACTGCAATTTTATTTAATGTATCAATTGAAGCACCACTATATGATCCCCTAATTGTAATAGAATCTGGTTCTATTGTAGGTGAAACCTCTTTTGGTATTTTGGTATAAGAGTAAATACCAATTGCGAATATTAAAAAAAATAAAGCATAATTTACTTTATAATTATCAAGAAAAAATTTTAATACTCGATCAAACATATATTTTCTTAATCCTCTTGCTCTATCTCATAATAATATGATTCATTTGCTAAAATAGATGCGCCAAGTGCTGTAGTGATTTGTGGATATTTTGGTATAAAAATCTCTTTACCCAATTCATTCTCTATTGCACTTACCAAACCTTCATTTAATGCTGGTCCACCATCAAAATATATTGACTCTTTTATTCCAACTCTTTTTACAAGTTTGATAATTCTTTTTGCAATAGAGTAATGAACACCAGCAACTATATCTTCAATACTATGATCATTTCCTAAAAGTCCTATTATTTCAGATTCTGCAAAAACTGCACATGTACTGTTTATTGATAAAGGTGTACCTTGTGATTTAAAATGATACTCACCTAACTGATCTACTTCTATTTCCAAATTCATAGCTACAACATCTAAAAACTTTCCTGTTCCTGCTGCACATCTGTCATTCATAGCAAAATTAATAACATTTCCTTCATTATCTAATGAAATTGCTTTTGAATCCTGACCACCTATATTAATAATAGTTTTAATATCACAACTATCTTTGGCTGCAGTTTTAGCACCAATTGCATTAGCTGTTATCTCACTGATATTTTCATTTGCTTCTTTAAAAAGCTTTCTTCCATAACCTGTTGCAACTGTATATACTAATTGATCCTCATTGATATTTAACTCATTTAACAACTCTTTTAATGCCTGTTTTGCATATTTGTAAAACATACTCCCACTTGCACTTATTTTATGACCTATTAATTCTTTATTCTCATCAACAATTGCTATTTTAATAGCAGTTGAGCCTATATCTATTCCAGCAAAATACTTCACTTTTGTTTCCTTCTTCTATTTTTCAAAGACTCTACAAAAGCCTCAATTCTTGTTGTAAGTTGCCCTAAATGACTAGGACTATAATCACTTTCAATATATAAAATAGGAATCCCTTCCTTCTCCATAGCTTCTAAAACACTTCTTTGTTCCATCTCATATACTTGACATCCTGCAAAAGCTTGATAAACCACACCTTCAGCTTTATAATCTTTTACAAGATCTGTTACTCTTCTGATTCTATCATCATTTTTTGTAAATATAGGACAGGTACAACCTTTTAGATATCTATCTGCAATACCATCAACCATATCATTTACAAACCACTCATCAACACTTACCATATCATTAAACATTCTATTAGAACTGCAAGTTTCATCTGCAACTATAATTGCATCTGATTGTTCAATCAACAATGGTATTTTCAAATTTGGAAATATAGGAGGTGAACCAGTATATACAACTCTTGGACTTCTTTTATGTGCTGCATTTATACCATCCTCTACCCTTTGTTCACACTCTTTTAAAACCTGCTCAATTCCATCAATCCAATTATCAATCTTATCAAAAAAGAAAGCATTGGTTATTAAAAACATATCCAAACCTAAAATTGGTGAATTGCTGTTTTTTCTCAATATATTTAATTGATGATACAGATATTGTGCATAACCAACTTTTTTAATAGATTCTTTTAATTTTTTTCTTGTTAGTTTTTTACTTAGATTTTTTGATAACTCTGAAGTAAATTTTCTTACACTTCGTCGCCAATATTCACGACTCTCATCACTCTCTTTTGTTCTTGGAAATTCCATATCATAAATATCATATCCCATACTTTGTATAATTGCACCAGATTTTGATTTTTGATCGCAAGTTGTAGGTGATATTATCAGATCTGGTTTATCTGTAAAATTTTGGGAAGCAAACTGTCCAACAGTAGCTTTTACCAACGGACAAGATTTAGAGGGTAACATATCACTGCCTATCTCATCATCTGTATAGAAACCATTACACAATCTAACAGGTACAGCATCCAATGCATATATAATCTCAGATGGTACTTGTATACACATTGTTCCCACTTTTACTTTATTTGTATGTAAAGATTTTTGTTTACAATATACATCTTCAAACAGATTATAAAAATAATTCATACTTTTTATAGGTGAGTGAAAATCATCTTTTAATATATTTAATATTTTAATAGCCTCCATAGCTTTATGACGATTTTGTCTCTGTTTTGGTGTTTCAATTTTTCTTTTATTTTCGTTTTGATTCATATTCTTTTTCCAAATTATCTATTTGCATTCTTTTTACAAAACCACCCTTTGTTGATGTAAAAACTTTCATATTCAATATATCTACATGCAAAGCATCATCTTCAGGACATGCTGCAACACATTTCATACAAAAAATACAATCATCTCTTAAAATATTTTTACTCTTTACATCATCTGCAATATCTTTTATTTGCATATCACACACATTATAACAATCACCACATTTGGTACATTTGTCTCCATCTTTTTTCAATTTTAACAATGCTGCATCACTAAAAATATAATGCATTGCACTCATAGGACAAAAAAAGCAAAAAAATCTTTTTTTAATAAAAGAACCTACAAAAAATATTGCTGTAAAAATCATCCCCAATGCAGATAGAAAAATTGCAGTATTTGTAGAAAAATCTATTTTCCATTGTGAAAAATCACCAACAAACATAGGACTGATCAACCTAGCTGGACACATATCACAAAATGCTCCTCTCCACTCTGTATCTAGGACTCCAAGCCCTAATAGAAGGGGAAAAACTATAACTATAAATAAAAATATATATTTAATCTTACTTAAAAATTTATGTTGTGGCTGAGTATATGTACTATAAGATATTCCTAACATTTTTCTAAATGATGTAATCCAATCTTGTAATGTACCAATAGGACAGGCATATCCACACCAAGCCTTGTTAAATACTATAAACCATAATAAAAATATTAAAAAAGATGTCAATACTGCCAAACTTGCAGCACTAAATAAAACATCCCACGGACGAGCTAATTGATGTTGAAGTGGCATAAAATAACAAGTTCCACCAATTTCATGATCATATCCACATGCAAATACAGGTATCTCTCTTCCTAAATCTATTGCAAAATATCCTCCATAAATAAAAAATATAAAAAAGAATAACTGCAATATAAAACGGAACCTTTTTAAATTTCCCTCATTTATTAGTTTTTTTAATCTATTTTTCATCGAATTGTATCTCTTTGAATGGTTTTGTCGTTTTATATCTATATATAAATATCGCTGCACTTCCTGCAATAAATATCAATATAGCAATAATCAATCCATATGCAGTAGATTGATACATACTTCTTGATGGAGTGTATATACCAAGATATGATATTTTATAACTCTTATAATCATCACTATATGTAGCTGTTACTAAAAACTTCTCTTTAAATCTTTTATTAAATTTTTCCTTTGATGGATTATAATCTTTGATTAGTTGTATCTTTGCAATTCCATCTTTATTTGTTTTTATACTTTTACTCCATCCAAACTGTGTTACTAAAGTAACCGTAGCATTTTTTACAGGTTTTGAATAATGCAATACCTTAAATCGTACACTTTGACCAGTTTGTAATCTTGAATAAAATGTTTCATCATCATTTCGTAATCTTAAAATATCAAATGGAACTTTATCAATTGTTTTTGCAGACATTTTTTTCTTATCATATTTCTCATCACTACTATGATCAAATCTTTTAAACTCATATTTGGCTATATTGATATAATTATATATATCTTGCACATAGTATGTGTTGTAATAACCACTTTTAGGCATTTTAAAACTAATACTCTTACACTGTGATCTTTTTGAGAGCTTATATCGTATTAAATTGTTATTTACATCTGTAACATAAAATTTACCGTTTATATTCTTTACACATTTTGGCTTGTTTATATCATCTGTTACAAGCCATAATTTTTTTGAAGGAACTTCACTTCTATTACGACCTCCCATATGCATCATATGTCCACCATGAGAATTACCTTTTTTTATTGTGGGTTTTTTATCTACAAAATATATAGTATCATTTGGTTTTATCTCTACACTTAGTTTCTCTTTTATAAAATCTTTTTTTGCTATATTTAAAGCTGTATTAAAATCTACTATTTCACCACCAAATTTTTTAACAAAATCAACAGCATCAGATTTTGAGGTAAAAGCATATTTACTAACTTCGCTCATAGTACCTTTTTTCCTACTTCCTACTACATAAAAAGCTTTTTTGGCATCAATAAATTTTAAACTTTTGGTATCTACAACTTTAATATCTGTTAAATCTTTTTTATTTATTTTTAAATCTTCATATAAACAGTGTATAGAACAA
>Ga0256843_1000750_pt1 | contig 26981 bp, 21 predicted proteins | sample AlvinellametaG_FD_191572 | JGI IMG/M metagenome (GOLD analysis project Ga0256843, IMG submission 191572) | Pompeii worm associated microbial communities from hydrothermal vent at the East Pacific Rise, Pacific Ocean - Alvinella | ecosystem: Host-associated > Annelida > Integument > Unclassified ... | reverse complement strand
AGATCCACATCGATACGTCCGGAAATGTAGTGCAATACGAGCCTCATGCGTCGATCGAAACAGGGCAGATCCTGCCATAGCGCCTGCAGACGTTGCTCCGCTTCGGTGCGTAACGGTAGATGACCACAGGGAGCGGTCGATTCGTCATCCTCCGGATCGATATGCACCGTCACATCCACCAGTTCCTCCACCGACTCAAGCAGCCGCTGCATCACCACTTCACTGATCCTGTGTCCCTCAGAGACACTCAGCCAGGAGGCGACCTGCACATGCACATCAGCCGAGGCGTGACCACCCATCTTACGGGTGCGTAACATATGTACATCCTTGACCCCGGCCACTGAGGTGATCACCTGCTTGATCTCTTCTACCCGCTGCTCTTCAAGACCTGAGTCGACCAACTCATGCACCGACTGCCAGACCAGCTGCCAGCCGATGTGCAAAATCATCAAGCCGACCAGCACCGCGGCGATGGCATCGAGATAGGGCAGCCCCACCAGGGTGCCGCCGATGCCGACCAGCACCACCACCGATGAGATCGAGTCGCTGCGATGGTGCCAGGCATTGGCGCGCAACAGATCGGAGCGGATCTGCTTCGCCAGATGCTGGGTATAGAAATAGAGAGCCTCGTTGGCAACGATGGAGAAGGCGGCAACCCACAGGGTGGTCATGCTGGGTACCAGCAGTGCCTCTGGCGAAAACAACCGCTCCACCGCATCCCAGATCACCCCGGCACCCACCAGGAACAGAAACAATCCCAGGGCGAGAGTTCCCGCCGTTTCGAAGCGCCCGTGGCCATAAGGATGCTCGTCATCTGGTGCCTCTTTGGCATGGTAGGCAGCAAACAGCACCAGCCCATCCGAAAGTAGATCGGAGAGTGAATGCAGACCATCAGCTAACAGCGACTGGGAGTGTCCGATCACGCCAAACAGAATCTTCACTACCGCCAACAGCAGGTTCACCCCGGCGCCGACAAGGGTGGCCCGCTGGGTCACCCGATAGCGCTGCTGTTGCTGCCGTTCCCGACTATCCACCTGGCTGCTCCACACCACCCACCCGGATCCGCACGATATATTCGTCGCCCTGCTGGCGGGTCTCCACCACCTCGTGGCCGTTGATCCGGCACCAGGCGGGGATGTCGTTCAACACTCCGGGGTCGGTACAGACCACCTCCAGCACGGTTCCCGGCTGCAGGGTTTCGACCCGATCCTGCACCCGGATCACCGGCATTGGGCAGAGCAGACGCCGTGCGTCCAGGGTTACCAGCTTCAAATGAACCACTCCTGCGGGATCTCGTGGGGCTTGATCGGCGTGACACTGAGCTGGCGGGTCTCGCCCTGGAGGTCGGTCAACTCAAGATCGACCAGCTCCGCATCCCGCCCCTGGCTGTAACGCGCCACCAGTCGTGCCGCCAGCTCGATCTCGTCCGCGTTGGGCTCTCCGTCGATCAGCGCCAGCGGCCCACCGTGGCTGGTGGTCTTGAGGCTGATGAACTGTTTTCGATAGCCCTGCAGAAACTTCGCCTCGCCCTCTTCGCGAGCGATGATCAGCTTGAAGTGCGGCGCCGGGCGCAGATGCCGACCGACCTTGAGCAGCATGATGTCATCCATCTCATACTGCTTGCTGCCGCGCGCCTGCCAGAGATCGGCCAACTTTTTCGAGTACTGCTGATCGGTAAGAAAGCAGCAGCCGCCAGCCGGTTGCGCATAATCTGTCAGGCCAAACGACTCGGCCAGGGCCATCTGCGGCTTGCGGTTGCGGCCGCTGAATGCATAGAGCTTGTCGCGATCGACCCAGCCCTTGCGCTCCGGCAGGGTCTCGGGCAAATTCTTGGCACAGAGCGGGCGTAGCAGCAGATCCTCGGCACCCGACTCACCCGCCACCACCGGCATAGTGTCCTTACGCTGCGACATCGGCCGCTGGCCGATCACCTCGCCGGTGATGATGAAGTCAAAACCACGTGCGCGGATCCACTCAAACGCCTTTTTCACCATGAAGATTTTGCAATCGAGGCAAGGATTGAGATTGGCGCCGTAACCATGCACTGGGTTGAACAGCACCTCCTTATACTCCTCCACGATGTCGACGATATGCAGCTTGATGCCCAACTGCTCCGCCACCCAGAGCGCATTGTTGCGCTTCGGCTTGCGCTGGTCGCGCTTGCGGATCGCATGGGTGTGGCCCTCGACGCAGAATCCGGTGAAGAAGTTGATCCCCTCCACATGGATCCCCTGGGACTGGATCACCTTAGCGGCGAGTAGCGAGTCGAGCCCGCCGGAGATCAGGGCGACAGCTTTGCGTGGCTCGGTCATGGTGCTCCTGGCAGATGAGAGAAAACGCGCATTATAAGAGATCATAGGGCGCAGGGCATCCGGTTAGCCAAGCCTCGGGGCGACCGCTATAATTGTTCAGTTTTTTCTGATCAAACAGGATCTTGGACGTGAACCAGGCAGACGACCTCAAACCCGATCTATCAACCTTTCAGGGGCTGATCTTCGCCCTGCAAGCCTATTGGGCCAAGCAAGGTTGTGTGATCCTGCAGCCCTACGACATGGAAATGGGCGCCGGCACCTTCCACACCGCCACCTTTCTGCGCTCAATCGGGCCCGAACCCTGGAATGCCGCCTACGTGCAGCCTTCGCGCCGCCCCACCGACGGACGCTATGGTGAGAATCCCAACCGGCTGCAGCACTATTATCAGTATCAGGTGGCGATGAAACCCTCGCCAATGAACATCCAGGAGCTCTATCTGGGTTCCCTCGAGATGCTCGGCATCGACCCCAAGGTGCATGATATCCGCTTCGTTGAAGACAACTGGGAGTCCCCTACCCTAGGTGCCTGGGGTCTCGGCTGGGAGGTCTGGCTGAATGGCATGGAGGTGACCCAGTTCACCTATTTTCAGCAGGTTGGCGGGCTCGATTGCCGCCCGGTCACCGGTGAGATCACCTATGGCCTGGAGCGCATTGCAATGTATATCCAGGGAGTGGAGAGCGTCTTCGATCTGGTCTGGACCCATGGTCCGCATGGCCCGGTCACCTATGGTGATGTGTTTCACCAGAACGAGGTCGAACAGTCTGCCTACAACTTCGAACATGCAGATGTCGATTTTCTCTTCGGCTATTTCGATCAGTGTGAGAAGGCGTCCAATAAACTGATCGAGCTCGGCCTGCCACTGCCTGCCTACGAACAGGTACTGAAGGCCTCCCATGCCTTCAACCTGCTCGACGCGCGCCACGCCATCTCGGTCACTGAGCGCCAGAGCTACATCCTCAAGGTCCGTGCGTTGTCGCGGGCGGTTGCCAAAGCCTACTACGATGCCCGCGAGAAGCTGGGCTTTCCCATGCTCAACACCGATGCGGAGGTGGCCAATGGCTGAACGAGTCGATCTGCTATTTGAACTCGGCACCGAGGAGCTACCACCGCTGGCACTTAAGCGCCTCTCTGATGCCCTGACCCAGGAGTTTGTTGCAGGACTGAAACGTGCCGGGCTCGCCCATGGCAAGGTGGAGAGCTTCGCTGCACCACGTCGTCTGGCTGTCAGAATCAGCGACTGCGCCAGTCGCCAGGCAGATCGAACCATCGAGCGACGCGGCCCGGCCGTTAAGGCCGCCTTCGATGCGGATGGCAACCCCACCAAGGCTGCTGAGGGCTTTGCCCGTTCGGTCGGTACCACAGTTGATCAGCTGCAACGTCAGAAAAGCGACAAGGGTGAATGGCTCTGCTACCAGTTAAAAGAGACGGGCAAGTCAACCCGGAACCTACTACCGGAGATCGCCGAAACTGCCCTCGCCCGTCTGCCGATCCCAAAGCGCATGCGCTGGGGTGCCTCGGAGGCGCAGTTTGTCCGGCCTGTTCACTGGCTGCTGTTCCTGCTCGGCAATGAGGTGGTGCCCTGCACTCTCCTCGAAGCTGAGGCCGACCGGTTTACCTACGGCCACCGTTTTCACCATCCGGCCGCGATCGAGATCAACTCACCGGCCGAGTACGCAGACAAACTGGAGACCACCGGCTATGTGATTGCTGATTTCGCCCGTCGCCAGGAGCAGATTCGCTCCCATGTTGTGCAGACAGCCCAGGCCCTAGGCGGCATCGCCGACCTGGACGAGGCGCTGCTAGATGAGGTGACGGCTCTTAATGAGTGGCCGGTGCCGATTGCCGGTAGCTTCGAGGAGCGCTTTCTGGAGGTGCCTCACGAAGCGCTGGTTCTGACCATGAAGAAGAACCAGAAGTATTTCCCGCTGTTCGATAGCGAGCAACGCCTGCTGAACCACTTCATTACCATCGCCAATATCGATAGCCCCAAGCCCGAGCTGATCAAAGAGGGCAACGAGCGCGTGGTGCGCCCGCGTCTTGCCGACGCCATGTTTTTCTGGCAGCAGGATAGCAAGAAGCGGCTGGAGGATCACCGTGAATCGCTCAAGCATGTGGTGTTCCAACGGAAGCTCGGCAGCATGGCCGACAAATCGGAACGAGTCGCCGACTTGGCCATCTATATCGCCGAACAGATTGGCGCTGATCAGGAGCGGGTAAGACGCGCCGGACTGTTGAGTCGCTGCGACCTGATGACCGAGATGGTCTATGAGTTCCCGGAGATGCAGGGCATCATGGGACGCTATCAGGCACAGCGAGATGGTGAAGATGCCGAGCTCGCTCAGGCGATGGATGAGTTCTACATGCCGCGCTTCTCCGGCGACCAACTGCCGCAAAGCCAGACTGGCATCGCCATCGCACTGGCTGAGCGCATTGACACCCTGGTCGGTATCTTTGGTATTGGCATGAAACCCACCGGAGACAAGGATCCGTTTGCCCTGCGACGTGCCGCGCTCGGTGCGATTCGCATCATGAGTGAGCACTCACTTAGCGTAAACCTCCCTGATCTCATCGCCAACTCTGCGGAGTTGCTGGCTGACAAGATCGAGCAAAATGACACTATTGTGCTGGTCTACGATTTCATCATCGAGCGTCTCAAAGGCGTCTGTTTGGAACAGGGTATCAGCAGCGATCAGTTCCAGGCCGTTGCCTCGATCCGGCCGAAGAGTATTGCCGATTTCTATCGTCGACTTGAGGCTGTAAAGGCGTTTCGGGATCTGGATGAATCCGAAGCACTTGCTGCGGCCAACAAGCGCATCCAGAATCTGTTAAAGAAGGTCGATGGCGAGGTTCAAGAACATGTCAACACGCAGCTCCTGAAACAACCTGAGGAGCGCGAATTGAATGACCAGCTTCAGGCGATGAAGCTACGTGTCTCGCCGATGATCGAATCTGCTGACTATCAGGGCACTTTGATGGGGCTGGCTGAGCTGCGCCAACCGGTCGATCGTTTTTTTGATCAGGTGCTGGTAATGGCCGATCAGGCAGATATCCGAAACAATCGGCTGGCACTGCTGAAGGGGTTGAGCAATCTGTTTCTCAAGGTCGCCGATGTCTCCATGCTGAGACACAGCTGAGGGTCTAAATCATATGTCTTCACAACGTGACTCCTGGCAGGAGATGATGGCCGCTGTTCAGGCATTTCATGACAAACATGACTTCAAGAACACCGGTGGCGAAGAGCTTAAATATAGGGTCGCCCTGATGGCGGAGGAGCTGGGTGAGATCTCCTCCTGTGTCACCAAAGGCAAACGAGTTGAGCTGCTGGCTGAAGAGGTGGCTGATCTGCTAATCCTTGTGATGGGTACCGGCATCGCCGCCGATTTTGATTTGAATGCCGCCTTCTGGAACAAGATGGAGAAACTGATGAAGCGGGAGTCGCGAATGGTCAACGGCCATATCCGGGTCTCAGAATTTCGGGATATGGATGGATGAAGTTTGTCATCCTCGACCGTGACGGGGTCATCAACCAGGATTCCGCTGAGTTTGTTAAGGGACCGGAGGAGTGGATTCCGATTCCTGGTAGCCTAGAGGCGATTGCACGTCTGAACCATGCGGGCTTCCGGATCTTCATTGCAACCAACCAATCCGGCCTCGCCCGCGGCATGTTTGACATCAACGCCCTCAACTCGATGCATCACAAGTTGCATCAGGAGTTGGAAAAGCACGGCGGCCAGATCGAGGGGATATTTTTCTGTCCCCATGGGCCAGATGATGACTGTGATTGCAGAAAGCCCAAATCAGGTCTTTATCAGCAGATCGCCGATCGTACTCAGCAATCACTGGAAGGCGTTCCGGTGATCGGTGACTCTTTCCGGGATTTGGAGGCGGCATTGGATGTTGCCGCACGCCCTATTCTGGTACTCACCGGCAAGGGCAAGCGCACTCTGGATGCCCATGCTTCACGCCTCACTGATATCGAGATCTATTCCAATCTTTTTGAAGCCGCAAAGGCGATTATCAACGGTTAATAATCTCCAAATCCTATGACTTTCCTACGCTCCTCCCTCTTTTTCTTGGCATTTGTGCTCAACACGATCTTCTTTGCGCTCATTGCAAGCACCTTCATCTGGCTAATTCCCGAGAAAAGTCGCTTCCACATTGATGGGGCGTGGAGTCGCACAAATCTCTTCGCTCTCAAGGTGATTTGCGGTCTCAACTACCGCGTTGAAGGGCTTGAAAATCTGCCGAAGGGCAGCTTCATAGCCTTGGCAAAACATCAATCGACTTGGGAGACCATTGCACTGATACATATTCTTAACCGCCCAGTGGCGTGGGTGGTCAAGAAAGAGCTGCTTTCAGTTCCATTTTTTGGGTGGGCTCTACGTGCCTTCAGGGCAATCGCTATCGATCGTAAGTCAGGCCGCAAAGCGGTCGTGCAGATCGTCAAAGAGGGGATAAATCGCCTTGATGCGGGGCTTAGCATCATCATCTTCCCTGAAGGGACACGCGTCGCACCCGGTGAAAAAAAGCGATACGGCATCGGCGGTTCCATTCTTGCCGAGAAGAGCGGCTATCCGGTGGTTCCTATTGCACACAATGCGGGCCAGTTCTGGGCCCGTAGAGGCATTAATAAATATCCAGGTGTCATCGATGTCAGGATTGGTTCTGCCATCAAAACACAGGGTAAAAGCGCCACGGAGATCAATTCCGAAGTCGAAGAGTGGATTGAATCTACTATAGATCTACTACCCCAGCGTACTAGCGGTCAGTAGATACTCGCTTTTTAGTCACTACTCCCACTACATTCAGACATCAAGATTTTCAACCGAGAGTGCATGCGCCTCAATAAACTCTCTTCTAGGTTCAACCTGATCGCCCATCAGGGTAGTAAACACCTCATCTGAAGCAACAACATCTTCAATATTCACCAGCAGAAGACGTCTTGATTCTCGATTCATTGTCGTCTCCCACAACTGTTCGGGATTCATCTCACCAAGGCCTTTGTAGCGCTGGACATGCTGGCCACGCTTTGCCTCCTCCATCAACCATTCAAGTGCCTGCCGAAAACTACTGATCGGATGTTTTTTCTCGCCCCTTTGAACAAACGCATCGTCATCAAGCAATCCTGATAGTTTTTCACCCAATTCAATAATATTTCGGTATTCAACCGTAGCAAAAAAATCGGCTGGAATAAACTTATCCGTTGATATGCCATGAACTTTTCGTTCAACCAGCAGCCCTGCTTCTCCAGTCCCTGTCTCCGATTCGTTTAACCACTTCAGCTCGCAGGATTCAGAGATACCGAGATCACTGTTGAGCATAGGCAATAGATCGGCCAACCAGCCATCCATTGCCTCTTGGTTTTCAACTAACGATGCATCAAGTCTTCGAACGTAGATGAGCTTTTCCAACAATTCTTCGTCATAGCGTCGAGACAATCTATCTATAGTCGATTTAACAACCAGATAGGACTGACACAAATCTTCCAATGCACTTCCACTTAGTGGAGGTGCATCAGCTGTGACATATATCGCCGAATTCTCAAGCGCAGTTTGCAAAAAATAGCTATTGAGGTCAGATTCATCTTTCAGATATTGCTCTTGTTTGCCTTTTTTTATCTTGAATAGCGGAGGCTGAGCGATATAAATATGGCCACGTTCGATTAATTCAGGCATTTGCCTGTAAAAGAAGGTCAATAACAGTGTGCGGATATGAGCGCCATCAACATCAGCATCGGTCATAATGATCACACGATGGTAACGTAATTTATCTGGATTAAACTCTTCTCTCCCAATTCCACACCCAAGCGCGGTGATCAAGGTACCCACTTCCGCTGAGGACAGCATTTTGTCAAAACGAGCCTTCTCGACATTCAATATCTTGCCTTTAAGTGGGAGTATTGCCTGATATCTGCGATCCCTACCCTGTTTGGCCGATCCTCCTGCTGAATCACCCTCAACCAAATATAGTTCTGATTGAGCTGGATCTTTTTCCTGACAATCAGCAAGCTTTCCAGGAAGTCCTGCAATATCTAAGACACCCTTGCGGCGTGTCATCTCCCGCGCCTTCCGCGCTGCCTCTCTAGCCCTGGCAGCTTCCACCATCTTCCCAACAATTACCTTTGCATCAGATGGATTTTCAAGCAGAAATTCATTCAAATATTCAGTCACCACCCCTTCTACAATCGCTTTAACCTCAGATGAAACTAATTTATCTTTCGTCTGAGATGAAAACTTTGGATCAGGCACTTTAACTGATAGAACTGCTGTCAAGCCTTCCCTTGCGTCATCTCCAGATGTATTTACTTTATGTTTTTTCAGGACGCCTTCTTTCTCAATGTATTGATTAAGCGTTCTTGTCAGCGCTGCTCTAAATCCCGCAAGGTGACTACCACCATCTCGTTGAGGAATATTGTTTGTGTAGCAGAAAATATTTTCCTGATAAGACTCATTCCACTGTAGCGCCACTTCAACACCAACATCATTCTTATCAGTTGAAAAGTGGAATACTTTCTTATGAATCGGTGTTTTATTTCTATTGAGGTGTTCAACAAAAGCTAGAATGCCGCCCTTGTACTCAAAAACATCCTCTTTTCCAGACGACTCCTCACGCAGAATGATGCGCGCTCCTGAATTCAGGAATGACAATTCTCGCAACCGCTTTGCAAGGATATCGTAATGGAATTCAATATTTGAGAACGTTTCTTTTGCTGGCTTAAAGCAAACCGTAGTTCCTGTTTTTTCTGTATCCCCGATTGACTTAAGTGGGAACACAGGCTCACCACGAGAATATTCTTGTTGCCAGACTTTTCCTTGGCGTTTAATTGTAAGTACTAACGAATCTGAAAGGGCATTAACCACTGATATCCCAACGCCATGAAGCCCGCCAGAAACCTTATAAGAGTTATCATCGAATTTTCCACCAGCATGCAGAACCGTCATTATCACTTCTGCTGCCGAGCGATTTTCCTCTAGGTGAATATCTACAGGAATTCCTCTCCCGTTATCTGAGACACTCACAGACTGATCAGAGTGGATTACTACTTTAATCTCATCACAATAACCAGCAAGTACCTCATCAATTGAGTTGTCCACAACCTCGAACACCATATGATGAAGCCCTGTCCCGTCGTCAGTATCTCCAATATACATTCCCGGACGCTTGCGAACGGCATCCAAGCCTTTAAGAACTTTAATATTTGACGAACCGTAGGACATTAGAAAAGAACCCCATTCAACTAATTGAAAAACTGAATAAAAGCACTCGAGTTATGATGGGCATGTAGACTTTTTTACCAATACAAACTACTACTTCGTCCCAAACACACCTTACATTTCACAGCGCGCTTAGACGCACCTAGCGAGTCCCGCCCATGAGCAAGGCGGCGTTGCGGCCTCTTGGAGAGGGCACAGCATTCCTTACGGACCGCGCCTACACCCCAAGGGTACTTCCTTCGGGACGCCTTGGCTTATGGGTGGGACGCTGAAACGTAAGATGTGCCTGGAACGGAGCGCCAGTATCTAAGTTTAGACAGTTTACGACAAAACACATTAGTAATCCCCCATTTATTACGCAGATTAGAAATGGAGCCTAACCGTGAGGGCTAGCTTCTATCTCAATGCGCTGTCTGCTAGGAGGCTCCCACACCGCTGGTGGTACTGCGCTATCGCGCAGCATCTACACAAATTTGCTAACGTTAAGACAGGCAAAAGAGCGGTTATTTTTATCTTTAAAACAAGAGGTTATGGGGGATTCGATAAGAGTTATACTTGATCGCTCATGGTTATTAGTCGACTGTTGATTCGCCGGGAATACCCGTCTTCATCACTAAACAGCCACCGGCCAAGGCAGGAGGATTTGGGTTACGGACTAAAGGTACGGATTCGCGTCGACTGAACGATGCGTCTAGTCGGGCTCCATCCGAAAAATATCGCTAGAATTCGGCTCAAAATGATGATCCAAACACTCCTTGATCAATTCTTCGGTCATCTGCCGGGCCGTGGCACAGAAGTATTTCTTCGCCCAAAATGCCTTCCCCAGCACCGTTTCTTTAAATAGGAAAACTCTTCAGACGTTCGTCCCTTGGTGCACCTTATAATTCTCCCGGCACAAGACTCAGCAGTTCGCTCACCAATATGTGGGCATGGCCTTTACTCACCACCCCTCGCACAATGCACATCTCAAATGTCTCACAAGTATCACGCACCAACTTGCATACCCATTCCGCCACCTCCCCATGCAGTATCTGTAACAATACTTTAGGCTCTTTCCAGGATTGTGTGGGCACCTGCTCAGCATAAGCTCGGCCTCGTAAAGGGGGATGCAGGTAGATGGCTGAGCTTTCCGGCAATCAGGTAAGCTATCGCAATCAGGCTACGGGAGGCCCAGTAACCTCTAGCTCTCGCTTTGACGGCCTAAATCAGCGAGTTGGTGCCTCCACACATCCATTACTCAGTTGCACTGTGGATCCATTGAGGATACCGGAGAGGTACGCCTTGATAGTGGCCACCATCTTCTTTATCTGGGGAACCCGGCATCGACGTGCCCAGCTCTGCCACTTCATGAGCATTCTTGTTGGCATTGTCGAGCATCAGCAGGGTAGAGAGAATTTCACATAGCGCCTCTTTGACCTATTCCACCTGCCTTCATCGACAGCCTTAGCCTTGTTGGCTAGCTGAACAATGTGAAAGCGATCAAAGCTCAGTTCAGCGTTGGGCAGATAGGTGCTGGCGCCCTTGATAAAGGCTTTGGATATATCGGAGCAGGCGCCAGGATCGTGCGGACCACCTTGATGGATCTTTAGGTCTTCAGTGAAACGCTCGACGGTTTTGTAGCCGCACCGCTCACAGACTTATAATCCCCAAGTCGTGAAACAGGGCGATATAGTTGCGCCCAAGTCTGGAGGCTTTCTTATCGGCACCAACGGTCTTCCCTCGCTGAAATCCTCCTGGCTCCGGGCGCCATCTACAGAGTGCGATCGCGATAACCCATAAGCTCCAAGGCAGACAGCAAGATTTCAGTGGAGGACATTTCTGTGTCTGGGCTCGTGGAGCCTTTGCTCAACAGCGGAGCTGGGTGAAATGATGCTAAGAAAACACCTCCGCCATCAAGAAAAATGATGGGCATCGGGACCCATTGAAACTCAATATTGCACCCAAGGCGCTCACATCGAGCCATTTGAGGGCGTTCCCAAATATGCCTCAGGCTCGGATGGCTTTCACTGAATCGGGGGGCATCCAAGAAGCTAGGCCCTATTCAGCGATTCTAATATATTCAAAAAGACTTTACCTGTACTTACTGTTCCACGTGAAACATTGCAGGATTTTAGCTTCGGTCTTTTCTACTATTGCTTTAGCAGCGCAAAGAACGCCCGTGCTCCATGGATTTGAGTGGCGTGCAAAGTGGATAAACTTTTTCCTATATGAGAGGGTATGGCAGCGGTTGGATCGCCAAGGCTAATTTCTATTTTAGTGTTATACCACCAAAGGCCGTGCTCGAGCACTCATGATTGCAGGTCCACAACCAGCGGTCGCAAAACCCTTAACCTCAGCAATGGCGCCAAACAAATATCGGACCAACCAATCATGGCCACCGTTCGGTTTAGCGTTCCGTTTATGGATTTTACGGCGACCTGCCGAGCGAGTGTAGTCCAGACGGATGCCGCATTTCTCAGCCCAAACCAGTATGGCCTACGCCGCTGATGTGCTCCAGCCCATAGTACAAACGGGACCATGAATGTAATTATTCAGCCCATTCTGTCAGGGTCGGCTACATTAGCCTCATTCAGCTTCCTGAGCTGTGGGTTCTTCTCCTGAAAATGCAGCATCAGTGTTTGTGTGGCCGTCATGCCCTACTTTCAGTAAGTTGACAGGTAACTTCGAACTCGACAAAAGATTTTTGTCCCTTCCATGAATCTCAAACAATTGGAGAGCTTCCGCTGCACCTTTGCCATACCAGATCGTTTTTACCTTGATTATCGGTAAAGAGAACTTTCTCCGCATCCATGAAGCACAGGACATCTTGCTCGAAGTCTCGTAATCGCTCCAGTAAGTTTCTGGCTTTTGATCATTTGAACCTGCCACATTTCCCTTTTCGTTGCCTTTTTCAGCGGACGGCGGACATTCAACCACTGCTTTTCAATTGGTTTTCGATATCGCTGGCACCATAGTTCGGACATATTTGATGTTAACTGACCACCAGCACCCTGTACCGCTATTCTGATATTGGTTATATCCTTTGCCCACTGCTGGTGATCTTGTCTCAAGGCCCTCGCAAGCTTACAGAGGTGATGGGCATTGCACAGGGCATGGATGCATTCTTATGGTAGTACGACTTGACCATCATTCATTGTGGAAATGCAGATTTTGCAGGAGCAATAATCTGCCCAGTGATCATGGCGCAACACGCTCTTGAACACGAGTAGAAAGCCCATCTCACCCATGGCCTCGGTGGCACGCTTTGCATGGGGATACCCCCCTCTGTATCAGGATAGTTGTCACCTCCCCGTGATGGGGCAATGAGAGCAGACAAGGGCCAGAAAGAGGAGCAAATTCCTGATTGCTCAGAAGAACATATAGCATCGGTAATGCGGAAGTTATTGCCGTCGAACGGCCATCTCGTGTCGGAGGTGGCAAAGGAAGAGGGAATTTCAGAACCGTCACTATACAATTGGCGAAAGCAAGCCAAAGAACGAAGAGCTCCAGTGCCAGGCATCGAAAAACGGACAGAAGCGTGATCACCGGAGGCAAAATTGGCGCAGTGGTAGAGACCACCTCAACGATCGAGCCGGAAGTCAGTGGATATTGTCGCAGCAAAGTGCCCTACCCTGAGCAGATAAGACGAAGGAAAGAAGCCTGTCTACAAGGTACTCAGTCGACGGGGAAGCAGAGGCAGCGTGAGGCGAAGCGGGACAAGCAGCGAATCAAACACTCGAACGGGATCTCAGACGCAAGGAGAAGGACCTGGCTAAAAGGGCAGCGTATTGGTGCTGCGAGAAAAGCTGGATGCCCTCTGGGAGGACAACGAGGCCGAGTGACTTCGTACCCGAAGCGGCGCAACTGCTGGGATGGGTCGACGAAGCAGTGGGATCGAGTGCCCGAAAGCTCCGGTAACTCCCCCGAAAAACAGTTGCGCTCAAAAGTAGAATTTTCTCAGTAAACTGAGCGGAGCACAGCATGAGTAGCGCTGCCTTCTACAAATGGCGTTCGAAGTACGGTGGTATGGATGCCTCTATGATGTCCCGATTGAAAGCACTGGAAGAGAAGAACCGGCGTTTGAAGAAGATGTATACCGAGGAACGGCTCAAGGCGGAGATTGTCCAGGAAGTACTGGCAAAAAAGTGGTGAATCCATCTCGTCGGCGCGAGATGGCAAAGACCGTCATGACGGAACGCTCGATCAATGTGCGTCTGGTATCCACCGCCTTCACGATCAGCAAGACATGCTACCGTTATCAACCGAAGCTGTCCGATGAGAACGCCGAGATTGCGAATTGCTGATACGTCTTACTTATAATCAGCGCAATTGGGGTTTTAGTTTGTGTTTCCTGTATCTACGGACGTCAAAAGCTTTGGCTGGAATCACAAACGAGTGTACCGCATCTACCGTGAGCTGGAGCTGAATTTACGAATCAAGCCAAAGAAGCGAATCGTGCGTGAGAAACCGGAACCACTGGCGGTACCAACAATGATCAACACTGTTTGGTCGATGGATTTCATGCACGACCAGCTCACGGACGGTCGAAGCTTTCGGTTGTTCCATGTGATTGATGACTTCTACCGGGAAGGATTGGGCATTGAGGTGGATTTCTCATTGCCAGGCCCGGGCGCGTGATCCGAGCCTTGGAGCACATCATCGAGTGGCGTGGCCACAACCAGCGGCCATCCGACCAGAATACATCAGTGGCACCCTACAGGCGTGGACTGAAAAGCGAGGCATCTGTCTTGACTACATACAACCGGCTAACCCGCAACAAAATGGATACATTGGACCTTACAATAGAACAGTGCGTTATGATTGGCTGAAGACCAGGATTTTGCGGCCCGCTGGTTATGGACCTACAATCATAAGCGGCCGAATATGGCCTTAGGCGGCATCACCCCAAAACAGAAATTGGCCTTGGTAGCCTAACCTCTACTCTTGAGACCAGCTAAAAATAGAGGGATTACCAGATCAAGTATATGCTCAGGCCAAGGCGAAGCATCAGTGGCGTTAATCTGGACACACAGGGATTTTTCACCTATCGGCACTGTTTCGCTGAATCCCGAGCACGCTGATCGACGGATAAAACAAGCAGCGTATTAAAAAGACGGCAACTAGCTTGAAAAATACCGCTTTTACTTTCTACCGCTGAAAACAAACCGGACAGCGCGATAAATACTATATTCTCATCGGCATTATGACGTATTTGCTATCTGGGTTTTCAGCCCCATATACTAGGATACTGCTATCTTTATTTTTGAATTCAATAGTAATGTTAGACTCAATTATTGCATTTAAAACATCTAACAGATAGTTTACATTTAAACCGATGTTTAATTCCTTTCCGGAATAATCAAGGTCTATTTCAATTTTTGCTTCTTCTTGTTCAGGATTATTAGCTATTATTTGAACGCGGTCCTCCTTTATCTCTAATTTTATCCCTTTATACTTTTCATTAGAAAGAATCGATGCTCGCCGCAGTGATTTCTTTAATTCAGATTTATCCATCACAAGTTTATTTTCATTATTTTTCGGTATAACTTTTTCATAGTCAGGAAATACGCCATCAATTAACTTTGATGTGAATATTGTTCTATCCAAATGGACACGAACATAATTCGACGAGACTTCAAATCGAATAGTATTTTCTGATTCATCGAGTAAACGATACAATTCAATAATTGCTTTTCGTGGGATAATCAATTGCGTTTTAAGTTCATAATTTTCGATAGCCTTTATTTGACTAAAGGCCAAACGATGCCCATCTGTTGCAACAGTTTTTATAATTCCATTACTGATTTCTAGCAGAAGACCATTTAGGTAATACCGTACATCTTGTTGTGCCATTGCAAACTGCGTATTTGCAATAAGTTTCCTTAATATACCTTGTTGGACTTCAAAGGAAATATTACTTGATGAAGATTGGATCGATGGATAATCATTCGCTGGTAACAAACTTAATGAAAATCTGTTGTTACCTGTAGAGATATTTACCCTATCATTCTTTTCCTCAATATTTAAAGTTGAACCATCTGGTAAAGATTTACATATGCTTAGTAGCTTTAGGGCCGGTATAGTGAACTCAAACTCATCACTGCAGTCGATATCTAAATAAGTACGCATTTCAATCTCTAGATCTGTTGCTGTCATGATCAACTGATTATGCTTGGCTTGAAATAATACATTTGCAAGGATTGGAAGTGTTTGCCTCTTTTCTACAACCCCAGTAATTTTTTGGAGTGGAAGAAGTAGATGTTCCCGATTGATTTGTAGCTTCATTTTTATACTCATATTGATGCCTAATATATAATTAATTATTAGGTAGATAGCATGTAAGATTGCTTTATAAGTAATTGTTTTACTTGTTTTTCTACCTGCTAATTTTGAAAATTGTTATGAGTTAGCATGCTTTTTGTCAATAAATTATGGACATTTTCCAATATTTTATCTTTCTAGAACTTTGCCATATTAACTTGAAAGAGTTCTTAAGAGGTTAGAGTAATCCTCAGCAATTCTTGGATCACTATCACGTAACTCATTTATTTTTTTATTTGCATGTATAACTGTTGTATGATCTCGCCCGCCGAATGCAGATCCTATCTCCGGGAGACTATGGTTTGTAAGTTCTTTTGCTAATGTCATTGCAATTTGGCGTGGCCGGGCAATTGAACGACTTCGTTTTGCAGAAAGTAAATCTGAGGTCCGGATTTGAAAATATTCACATACCGTTTTTTGAATGTTTTCGATAGTTACTTGTTTAGCTTGTGCCGCAAGCATGTCTCGAAGTGCGTTTTTTGAAAACTCAATACTTATTTCTTTCCCTGTAAAAGTTGAATTTGCTACAACTCTTCGCAATGCTCCTTCTAATTCACGGATGTTTGAGCGAATCTTCTTGCCAATAAAAAAGGCAACTTCGTCCCCCAGCTCTACATTTAACTGTAAGGCTTTACTCTTAAGTATAGCGACCCTTGTTTCAAGATCTGGCGGTTCGATTGCGACTGTCAGCCCCCAACCAAACCTGGATTTAAGACGCTCTTCCAATCCTTTGACTTCTTTTGGAAAACGGTCACTAGAAAGAATAATTTGTTGTTGGGATTCAAAAAGTGCGTTAAATGTATGAAAAAATTCTTCTTGTGATCTCTCTTTACCGGCAAAGAACTGGATATCATCAATCAGAAGCGCATTTACTGACCGATATCTTTTTTTGAATTCATCAATCTTATTGTGCTGAAGGGCTCTAACCATATCAGCGACAAATCGTTCAGAGTGAAGATATAGGACCTTAGCATTAGGATTTTCAGAGAGGATAGCGTTACCAACCGCATGCATCAAATGTGTTTTTCCCAGGCCTACACCTCCATATATAAAGAGAGGGTTATATGCTTTTCCAGGATTAGAGGCAATCTGCATGGACGCAGCACGAGCAAGTTGATTCGATTTTCCTTCAACAAAAGATTCAAATGTAAAGCTGCGATTTAGATTTGATTCGATTGCAGATACAGATTCTAGCTTGTCGCTTCTTTCAATGGTGGCTTGTTTTTTTACAGATCTATCAGGTAATTGGGTAGGTTTTTTTCTAGTGCCAATTATAATTTCAACTATTGGACGCTCATCCTTGCATATTTCATCAAGGTAACTGTTGATGATCTTAATGTAGTGATTACGTACCCAATCGAGCACAAAAGTATTCGGTGCTAGCAACCTGATTTTTGTGGTGCTTTCTTCTGCTTGTAGAGGACGGATCCAAGTGTTGAACTGTTGAGCAGGAAGTTTTCTTTCGAGATGATGGAGGCATTGTTGCCAAAGATCCACGTTGTAGCTCCGAAATGTACAGCCGATGATGTAGTAACTTAGGTTGTTCTTGTATTTCAGTACGTTACATCGTTTGGCAGAAAGATGTTCTTTGAAGTATACCGTAGATTTTTAACCACAGATACAGAAGTTATCCACAGTTTACTCATAACTCAGTCATTAGAGCATGGATTTCACCTTGACAACTACGCTCAATGCCATGTAGGCTGCGCCTCTTTTTTCTCTGCTCGTTGTTGGGTGGAGGCTCATAATTAACGCTGGAACAGTGTGATGAAACGTACATTTCAACCTAGCAACCTGAAACGCGTCCGTACCCATGGTTTTCGTACGCGAATGGCTACGCAAAACGGCCGTAAAGTAATAAAGGCTCGTCGCTCCAAGGGACGTGCTCGTCTTATCCCTTGAAGCAGATTCAGCTTCGTCGACTGTTTTGTTGGCGCTGCCACGCAATTGCAGACTGCTAAAGCCCGGTGATTTTCGCCGGGTTTTTAGTAGTGGCAAAAGATCTGCAGACGTCTATTTTACCGTCCTTGCAAGGAATAACGGCTTGGGGCGTGCACGGCTTGGCTTAGCGATCTCAAAGAAGAGATGTCGTCGTGCAGTTGACAGAAACCATCTAAAGCGGCTTATAAGAGAGAGTTTTCGGGAGAGTCAGACTCTCTTATCGGGCATGGATATCGTTGTACTTAACAAGCGCTTCATACCAGAGACAAGGAATCGCCGCTATTTTGTGTCACTTTCGAAGCACTGGCGAGTATTGATAGAGAAATGCGGTCAATCATCACCTTTCTGATTCGCATCTACCAGGTTGCTTTAAGTCCGTTTCTCGGCAATCATTGTCGTTTTTACCCCAGTTGCTCCTCATACGCCGTTGAAGCTGTGCAAAAACATGGCACCTTGTACGGTTTATGGCTCTCTATTAAGCGGATATCACGATGCCATCCTTGGCATGAAGGTGGTGTCGATCCCGTTCCTGAATCAGTTAATAAGAAGTTCCATGGATAACAAAAGACTTTTCCTGTCTTTCATTGCTGCGTTTTTGGGATTGATGATCTATCAGGCCTGGATGGACGATTATGGGGCAAAACCTACCGTAGAGTCGATTCCACGCACCACAGAATCGGTACCCTCAGCCACCTTGGACGATTCTGGAGTTCCCACTGCATCAGTAAAAGCCGAATTATCTGCGACAACATCGAGCGATGATCAGGCTGGATCAACAGTGGCAGATATTGTCTATGTAGAGACTGACCTTGTTAAAGCGGAAATCTCAACACGTGGCGGAACAATTCAGCGGTTAGAGCTACTCGATTATGCAGTAGACAACAAAAAACCCGATGTGAAGGTTCAACTCTTCTCGCCTGCAGCGGATACCTTCTATATAGCCCAGTCCGGCCTGCTCGGTGTTAACCCTGAAAGCGCACCGAATCACGATGCTATTTATAAGATCGACCAGCAATCCTTCAAGTTAACTGAGGGAGAAGATGAGCTAAAGGTTTCCATGCTCTGGAGTGGTCCGAACGGCATTACCGTAAAGAAGGAGTTTATCTTTCATCGTGGAAGCTATCTTATTGATGTTAGGCATCAGGTGGTAAATGGCGGAGAGGAGTCCTGGACAGCCAGGGACTACTCGCAACTGCAACGCACTGAGCCGACTGAAGGCAGCAGATTTACCACCTACAGCTACACTGGCGGTGTTTACTACACGATTGATGATAAATACAGCAAGATCACTTTCGAGGAAATGGCTGAAAAGAGCCTCAACCTAGACTCAGCAGAAAGCTGGACTGCGATGATTCAGCACTATTTCGTTAGTGCATGGATCCCACCGGCAGAACAAATCGAGCATTTCTATAGTAATAGCTTGCCCGGCGGACGGTATCTGCTCGGAAGCTATTCGCCTTCCACAACTGTTGCTGCGGGAGAGACTCGGTCATTTGACAGAAAACTGTTTGTCGGTCCCAAACTTCAGGATGTGCTGGAGCCCATCGCAAAAGGCTTGGAACTGACTGTCGACTACGGTTGGTTGACAGTGATCGCCGTACCGATTCACTGGGTGCTGAAGCAGATCCACCAGGTGGTGGGTAACTGGGGCTGGGCGATAATTATTCTAACTATCCTTATCAAGGCGATCTTCTACAAACTTTCAGAGACCAGCTACAAATCGATGGCGAATATGCGCAAGTTGACGCCACGATTGCAGGCCCTGAAGGACCGCTACGGTGATGATAAGCAGCGCCTCAACCAGGCAATGATGGACCTCTACAAGACAGAGAAGGTCAATCCACTAGGAGGCTGTCTGCCTATCGTGGTGCAGATCCCTGTGTTTATCGCCCTCTACTGGGTACTGCTGGAGAGTGTCGAGATGCGCCACGCACCCTTCATGCTGTGGATCGATAACCTCTCAGCCAAAGACCCCTACTTCGTGCTGCCGCTGATCATGGGTGTCTCCATGTTCATCCAGCAGAAACTCAACCCGGCGCCACCTGACCCGATGCAGGCGAAAATTATGATGAGCCTGCCTTTCATCTTCACCATCTTTTTTGCCTTCTTCCCGGCCGGACTAGTGCTCTACTGGGTGGTGAACAACATTGTCTCGATCACCCAGCAGTGGTACATCACACGCAAGATCGAACAGGGCGGAAGTTAACTCGTCCAGTTGCATCATCATAATGCAACCGCGAGACACCATTGCAGCGGTTGCCACCCCACCCGGTAGTGGTGGGGTCGGCATCGTGCGCGTCTCAGGAGCAGACTGCAAACGGGTTGCCGAGGCCCTGGCAGGCAAACTGCCGCAACCTCGTCTTGCCAGCTACCGTCCCTTCCATGATCAGGACGGTTCGGTAATCGATACCGGCATCCTGCTCTATTTTCCCGCCCCCCACTCCTTCACTGGCGAGGATGTGCTTGAGTTTCAGGCCCACGGCGGTGCGGTGATCCTCGACCTGCTCCTGCAGCGCATCCTCGATCTAGGCATACGCCCGGCACGCGCTGGTGAGTTTACCGAGCGCGCCTTTCTCAATGGAAAGATCGATCTGGCCCAGGCTGAGGCAGTGGCCGACCTAATCGAAGCACGTACTGTATCGGCTGCACGGCTGGCAGGCCGCACCCTACAAGGTGTCTTCTCTGAGCGTGTCCACGCCTTAGTGGAACAACTGATCGAATTACGAATCTATGTCGAATCGGCCATCGACTTCCCGGAAGAGGAGATCGATTTTCTCTCCGATGGCCGGGTTGCAAACGATCTCAAAACCCTCACCGAGCAGCTGGCGCAGTTAATCCAGTCGGCCAATACTGGACGCCTGCTGCGTGACGGCATGACCCTGGTGATCGCCGGCCGCCCCAACGCTGGTAAATCGAGTCTGCTGAACCAGTTGTCGGGGGAGGAGCGGGCAATCGTCACCGATATTCCAGGTACCACCCGTGACCTACTCCGTGAACAGATCCAGATCGATGGCCTGCCGCTCCACATCATCGACACTGCAGGCATCCGCGACAGTGAAGATCCGGTAGAGATCGAAGGCATTCGCCGCGCCCGTCAGGAGATCGAGCAGGCCGACCGGATCCTCTGGATCTTTGACCATCAGACCGACCCTCAACATCTTGAGCTCGACCGCGCTACCCTGCCAGCCGGCGTACCGCTAACCCTGGTACGCAACAAAATCGATCTAACAGAACTCGCTCCATCGATAAAGAGCAATAATGGGATCACCGAACTGGCACTCTCAGCAAAAAGTGGTGCCGGTATGGAGCTGCTCCGGCAGCATCTGAAGCAGAGTGTCGGATTTGGCGAATCGAGTGAGGGTGAGTTCATGGCGCGGCGCCGCCACCTGGATGCACTGCAGCGCGCCGCCACAGCCTTGGAGCGGGGCAACCAGCAGTTCAAGCAATTTACCGCTGGAGAGATCCTCGCCGAAGAGCTGCGTCAGGCCCAGCAGGCATTGAACGAGATCACCGGTGAATTTTGTGCCGACGACCTGTTGGGCCGGATCTTTTCCAGCTTCTGCATCGGCAAATAGTCAACGCTCGCGGCCTGGATGGAAACGCCGCACCTGCTGGAAAAAGCGTGCGTTTGAGGTGTCTCGCGTATGCGGTTGATAGCGCAAAGCGATATAGAGACGGATTATCTCCATCGTCTGGCTGGCCAGCTCCGGTCGCTGCTGGGCAATCCGTTTCGCAAGATCGAGCGGTCCCTCATTGCGCAGTCGATGGATACCCACACGCTGAAGCTTTCTACAGAAACGCTGATAAGCCTTCAGCACAGGGTCGCTGCCTGCACGGCCCCGGGTAATAATGAACAGCGCAAGTGTCGCCAGCACAATTGCCATCACAGCAAGCAGCAGCTGCATCCACTGGCGCATGCCCCTGAGCTCAATGCCCAGAGAACGCATCAGATTGAACTGACGCGCACGACTGTAGCCCACCACCCAGCGTCGCCAGCCCATGTTAGCCGCGTCCAACGCCAGTACCAGCCGGTTGCCCAACTGGCCCAGCAGACTCTGTTCAGAGATACGAAATAACACCGGTTCGCCAATACCCCGCCTGGCGGTTGAGATAGAGCTGAGGAGACGCTCCGGAGCAACCGCTGTGGTTGGATCGATCCGCACCCAACCACTATCCGCCAGCCAGACCTCTACCCAGGCGTGGGCGTCGGACTGGCGCAGGATCAGATAGTTGCCGACCGGATTGTACTCCCCACCGAGATAGCCGATTACCAGCCGGCTCGGTATCCCCGCGATGCGCATCAGTAGAGCGAAGCTACTGGCGTAGTGTTCACAAAATCCCTGGCGTCCCTCAAACAGAAACTGATCCGTAGGGTTTTCTCCGTAGAGGGGTGGATTGAGAGTGTAGACAAAGGGTCTGCTATGAAAGAATTCGAGGGCCGCAGCAATCAACTGTCGATCATCCCCAGCCAGCTTGCGCCAGTCTGCCACCAGCTGTGACATGCGCGGAGTAATGTTGTCGGGCTGTTGCAATGCCCGTGCGAGCTGATGTTCTTTCAACGGGGAGGTTTTGTAGTCGAGATAGGAGCTAAGGCGATAGTTGATCTCTCGATCGACTGCTTTATCGGCAACCAGCTGAAATGTCTCCGTCAGGCGTGCACCGCTGGGGGCGAGTGCAGGGAGGTCGAGAGCAAACAGCCACTTGCGATAGTGGGGCTCGACAAACACCTCGTAATCGATGGCTGGGGCCAGGGGTTGAATAACACCCTTGGCGAGGGGGCGATGCTTGCTCTGTTGATTGTGCCAGCTGATCCCATCGCTATCCCAGAGCACCAACGCCCGCCAGTAGCGCGACTTGGCGGCGGGCAGTTCACCGTCGAAGTGGGCCCGAAAGGCGATTGCCTGGGACTGACTCAGGCGGCTGACACTACCGGGGCTAACATGCTCATCGAGCCCGGTTACACCGCCCGATTTATCGACAAAGAACTGCCACAGGGGGGTGCTGACGCGGGGAAAGAGTAGAAATAGCAACAGCGCCAGCGGTAGCGCCTGCAAGGCAAGCCGTAGCGTAGTACGAACAATCTGCCAGATATCCTCATCCGACTGTAGCCGGTTGCTCAGATTCAGGATCGCAATCAGCCCCAACATCAACAGAAACAGGTAGGCGGCGAGCAGAAAGCTCTGATCGTAGATGAACTGAGTAATGATGACAAAAAAGCTGATATAGACTGCCACATAGATGTCCCTACCCTGTTTCATCTCCATCAGCTTCAAGCCAAGCATCACACAGAGTAGTGCAACCCCGGCCTCCCGACCGAGCAGAGTCTGATAGTTGCTGTAGACCAGCCAGGTTCCAAAGATGGTGATAATCAACAGCAGGAAGCGGCCAGGCTGCAGCCTGGCGTAGGAGTGCGCAGCGAAACGCCACAGCACGATGACGATAAAAAAGAGGCTGACAGCCACCTCCATATGGCGTGCATGGGGCAGTGCACTGAGTGTGGAGAGCAGCAGCAGCGCCAGCAGACTGCGTGAGCCGATCACCCGCTGCAGGGGTTGAGAGCGTATCATCCTGGAAAATCTGCCAGTGCGGTGAGACAGCGCTGCAGCTGCTGCTCACCCCGCCCTATCGGCGAGTAAAAGCCGGGCAGGCACAAACCGTAGTTGAGCTGGCGCTTTTCGCACCATAGAAGATAGCGGGTCAGCAGGCTGAGGCGTACCTCGATATCCATCGCCTCAAGCCGATCCCAGTCAAACAGGTAGTCACCACCCCCCTGGCTGCCAGCAAAGCGTTTGCTCTGCATCCCCTTATCACGCGCATGCACCTTCCAGTCGATGCGAGCGGGCGGGTCGCCAGGCTGATAGCGTCGGTGTCCGATGAAGTCATCAACCCCCTGCCCCTGTGGGCCCCTGCCCTCTCGTTTCAGCAGATGCAGAGCGGAGGGTTCACCCTGTCCGGCGGGCTTCGGATAGACGATGCAGGCTGCATCGAGCGGCAGATAACACCAAGCATAGAAGAGTCCGAGTGGATAGAGGCTGGAGAGAGTCAGTTCGGGCAGCTTGAGCCGACCGCGCTGCGGCGCCGGCAGATCAATTGCATAAGTGTAGTCGCTGGCAGCATCGATAGTAGCGGCCTGCTGTGGCCCCAATTTGAGGCCCAGTCTCACCGCCGGGTGGGGATTGCTATCCGGATTTTGGATTAACAGCTCAAAGCGTGCCATGTTACCGGCAAAGACCGGCCCGCCACGGACGGAGAGAATCTTCAGCTGGAACAGGTTGCGCCAGGTATGAAACAGGCTAACGATCCATATCCCACCGAGGAAGAAGGTCGCCAGATAGCCCAGATTGCTGCCGTAGTTGACCGAGCCGATCAGCATCAGCAGCAACAGCAACGCCATCACCAGCCCCTCCCGACTGGGTAGAATGTAGATGTTGCGCAAGCCAACCTGAAAAGAGCCATCAGATTGTGGTCTGGCCGAACGGCGGATATGAACGCGCCAATAGGCTTTAAGCGAGTGGAACATCGCTCAATCTACTGCCACCGACTCGAGCAGCAGCGAGACAGCGCCACCATCGCCCTCCTCCTCACCGGTCAGGAAGAGACGATGACCGATGGTGGCCGGCAGCACCGCCTGTAGATCTTCCGGCAGCACATGGTTCCTCCCCTCAAGCATCGCCCAGGCCCGTGCCGTCTGCAGCATCGCAAGGCCGGCCCGGGGCGATAGCCCCTGACGAAAGGGCTCGGCACTGCGACTGTAGGCGAGCAGATTCTGGCAGTAGTCGAGCAGCGCCTCGGAGATATGGATCGATGCAACTTGCTGTTGATACGCCTCTAGCTGTTCGGGCGACAGCAGAGGCTGGCTTCGCTCCAGCAGGCTACGCCGATCAATCCCGCTCAGCAGCTGCCGCTCAGCAGCGCGATCGGGATAACCGATGCCGATGCGCATGGTGAAGCGGTCGAGCTGTGACTCCGGCAGCGGGAAGGTGCCGATCTGGTGTGAGGGGTTCTGGGTAGCGATGACAAAAAATGGCTGCGGTAGAGCACGGGTCTCACCCTCCACCGTTACCTGGCGTTCCTCCATCGCCTCCAGCAGGGCACTCTGCGCCTTGGGTGTGGCGCGATTGATCTCATCAGCCAGCACCAGCTGGGAGAAGATCGGACCGGGATGGAAGACAAAATCACTTCGCTGGCGATCATATACAGAGACCCCAAGGATATCCGCCGGCAACAGATCACTAGTGAACTGGATGCGCTGATAGTGCATACCCAGCAGATGGGCCAGGGTGTGGGCCAGAGTGGTCTTGCCGACGCCGGGGATATCCTCGATTAGCAGATGCCCCCGGGCCAGCAGGCAGCAGATCGCGAGGCGGATCCTGTCGCGCTTACCGAGCAGAATCTCACCTGCATGTTCGATAATGCTTTGCAGTTCAGCTGCCATTTCTCTCCATTCTCCATTGCCAAGCTACAGATATTTTCACGTCTGTAGCTGACTGCATCAGCCGATGCATCACTCAATCCACCAACAGAGAGACCACACCCCTGCCTCTCTCATTCTCTCTACCAGACTGAGTGAGTCCTTAACCATTGCACAGTCTTCAACAACTCGTGGATGTCTGTGCAAACCTATTAAGAACCCCTTCAAGTTACTGTGGATATCCTATTGGCGGAAGATTAAACAAAAGTTATTCACATTTTATAAACGAAACATCCTAGTGATCATAACTTGTTGTCGTAAGGGATTTAGGTGAAAAAACCAATATACAACAATAAGTTAATTAGTTATCCACAATAGTTGCCCTGCCTTATAACAACAATAATGCCTATACAAATACCTTTTATAATTACGCTTGTTCGAACTTATGGGTTGTAACACCAAAAATTTCCCTAGCGAACTAATGTGCCAAGGCCTCTTCCTCAGCTTGAGATATCTTCGATCAGCAAATGGCCTTTAGAGTGCAAACGACAGAGTTCAAGGCAGATCCCGCCATGCTTACCGAGTAGAATCTCACCTGCCTATCGGAAGCCATTTCCCTCGGTTCCCCTTTGTATTGCTGTAGTGCTTGGTGAGACTGCTAAAATAGCCCTCTCTTTTCAGATTCTGATCATGCAAAATGTTCTTCACCGAGACCTTTGATGTCATTGTAGTGGGTGGCGGTCATGCCGGTACTGAAGCCGCACTGGCTGCAGCCCGTATGGGCGCACGTACCCTGCTGCTGACCCACAATATCGAGACCCTGGGACAGATGAGTTGCAATCCGGCTATCGGCGGCATCGGCAAGGGGCATCTGGTGAAGGAGGTCGATGCCTTAGGCGGCGTGATGGCCCATGCCACCGATCTGGGTGGTATCCAGTTTCGCATCCTCAACTCACGCAAGGGGCCGGCAGTACGCGCGACCCGCGCCCAAGCGGATCGGTTGCGTTATAAGGCGGCAATCCGTCATACGTTGGAGAACCAGCCCAATCTGCAGCTATTTCAGCAGGCAGTGGATGACCTGTTGGTGGAGCAGAACCGGGTAGTTGGTGTAACCACCCAGATGGGACTCAAGTTTCGTAGTCGCGCGGTGGTGCTGACCGTCGGTACCTTCCTTAGCGGCCGCATCCACATTGGTCTTTCCAACCACCAGGGCGGACGCGCAGGCGATCCGCCTGCCAATGCCCTTGCCCAGCGACTGCGTGAACAGCCCTTCACAGTGGAGCGTCTCAAGACCGGCACGCCACCGCGCATCGATGGTCGTACTATTGACTACAGCCAGCTAAAGGAGCAGCCAGGCGACCATCCGACGCCTGTCTTTTCATTTCTTGGCACCGCAGACCAACACCCTCCTCAGATCAGCTGCCACATCGCCCACACCAACGCACAAACCCATGAGCTGATCCGTGGCGGTATGTCGCGTTCGCCGCTCTTCACCGGAGTGATCGAAGGGACCGGCCCGCGCTACTGCCCATCGATCGAAGACAAGGTGGTGCGCTTTGCCGACAAGGATTCGCACCAGATCTTCATCGAACCTGAAGGGCTTGATACCCACGAGGTCTACCCCAACGGTATCTCCACCAGTCTACCGTTTGACGTGCAACTACAGCTGGTGCGCTCAATGAAGGGGTTTGCCAAGGCCCACATCACTCGGCCTGGCTATGCTATCGAGTATGATTTTTTCGACCCGCGGGAGCTAAAGAGCTCGCTCGAGACCAACCATATAGCCGGGCTCTTTTTCGCTG
>Ga0256843_1000749_pt1 | contig 27009 bp, 43 predicted proteins | sample AlvinellametaG_FD_191572 | JGI IMG/M metagenome (GOLD analysis project Ga0256843, IMG submission 191572) | Pompeii worm associated microbial communities from hydrothermal vent at the East Pacific Rise, Pacific Ocean - Alvinella | ecosystem: Host-associated > Annelida > Integument > Unclassified ... | reverse complement strand
AGTTTAGTAAGGGAATTTTTTGTTAAGAATTGAAAAATCTCATTAATATTATGTGTCATTTCGATACTTTCATATTCTTTTATGATGTTCTCTTGTAACCAATCAGGGATATGTTCGAATAAAACTAATTCTTTATTTCTTTTAAAGTGTTTAATATATAACGGATTCGATTTTAAATTTTCAGCTAAATCTTTAGCGAATTTTTCAGCACCTGATGGACCAAATGGTGTTGGTTTGAAAATGTCTTTAAATTTCCCATCTTTCTTAGTTTCTTTCCAAACATCATACTCGTCATATAATTTTTGACTAATAGCTAATTGTTCAAATTCTTGAACTGTTTTTACATGAATATCTTTATTTCTTAGAAAACTAATAAAATTATCAGTGAACTGAGTACCCCTTTTAATATGAGGAATATCATCACCATCATCACCACATAAAATGTGTTCAATTTTCCATTTTTTCAGTTCTTCATCTGACATTTTTATGAATTTCATTTTAATAGGGTCAAACAAATCACAACCGTACTCTAAAACTTGTTTCATGTCTTTATCTGAGGTCACAACTACTGTTTTCTCTATGGGAGCATACTTTTTAGCTAACACTCCAATGACATCATCACCCTCAGCTTTTTCTACATGAACAACTTTATATGGGAAAATAGAACCAAGAACTTCTACAAATTCATTTACTCGTTCATAAAAAGAATCAAAATCAATATCAGATTCATCTCTAGAAGATTTTCTTCTTCGTTTATAGTCAGGGAAAATATCTTTTCTCCAGTTTCCACCTCGTGCATCTAAAGCAAGGACAGTTTCTCCGTAATCTTTAAATTTTTTAGAAGCTAATCTCAGAGAATTAAGCATTAAGTGCATATAAAAAGGGAAAAAAGAATCTGTGTCGTATTTCCCATTCACTTTTGGTGCCTTTGCCTGGCCAACAGCCACATATAAGTTCCTAGCACTTAAATGTGAAAAATCATGAATAATCATGGTTTATAGCTCTAGGAATCCCTAGAGCTCTCCTAACATAGCTAAGATATCATCATCTTGAGAAGAAGTATCTTTTTTCTCAGGTGCTTTTTCAACCTCAGGTGCTTTTTCAACCTCAGGTGCTTTTTCAACCTCAGGTGCTTTTTCAGCTTCTTGTTTCTTTGCTGCTGCACGCTCCTTAGCTTCTTCGTAAGAACTTTTAGCCTTTGGTTCAGGTAAAGTCTCTTTTTCAGGTTCTGTAGAAGCCTTTCCTGTCCCACCAGCACTTACGCCAGTTCGTTTTTTATCAACATATGGTTCTGAAATTACATTACTACCAATTGAAACTAGTAAAGCTTCTTCAGGTGATTTTTCTAATACCCATGCGATTTTACTTTTAAGTTCATTATATGGCTTATAATGTTCTTTTGAAATAAATTCATTTAGATCAATACATTTGTTTTCAATAACATCAATCATTTGTTCTTCAGAATCAAATGCTTGTGATGGGGCATCAATAGTAGTACCATCATAATTTAAGAATTCTCCACTTCTAGCAATTTCTAATGTGATATTTGCTCCTAACATAGGGTCAAATAACTCAATTGGTTTTTTACCAACTTTAAGTTGAGCATCAGTTGGTTCAAGTGCTTGTTTGAATTTTTCAAATAATTTAACACCATATTTCCAAAAGAAAACTTTTCCATTATTTTCAGGATTAGCTGGGTCATTCACCACAAGAATATTTGAAATAAATGAAACTTTTCTTGAAAATGTTTTTTGCATTTTCTTAGATTGTTCTGTACCAACATCACCGAGTTCATACCAAATTTCAGAAACTGGACATGGTTCATCAATAGAACTTGGTGATGGCTCGATGTAATAACGGTATTTATTTTGTGCTTTATTGAAAATTCTTACTGAATGTTCAAAAACCCTAACAATAGGGATACCACCATCTTTTCCTGGAAGTAATCTAATTACTGCAGTTCCATTATCATTTTCATCTCTTTGTAATTTCCATTCTCTAGGATCATTAAAATCTTTATTTCCGCCTTTTGAATCAATACCTGTTTGAAGACTTTTCTTCATTGAATTCCAATCGTATGCCATTTTGCTTTCCTCGCTTTTTCGTTTTTTTCGTTTTTTCGTTTTATGTTTGACCAATTATCATTTTCATTGATGCATGGCACCATTTAATTTTAGTTACCGTTTATTTAATGCTAAAACAACCATTCTATTGGGTTAAATGAGTGATTGTTGTACTGTAATGACTATTTTAATTGGAGCATCAACTGCTTCCCAAATAGTAACATAATTCTGAGTTTTTGGATTCTTTATCACTGCTACATTATAATCATAAGATGGTAATTTATCGATATTAGAAATTTTCATTTCTATTTTCGTTGGTTCATTGTAATTACTACTTACTTCAGTAGAACTGTCATTTGTAATATTACCATTGTCGTCAATTTTACAAACTACTATATTTGATTTGTTATCATCTACTTCAATTACAAATGAATCTGATTTAGATAAAGAACCGATTTTCTTAGCTCTTTCAATATCACTTGAAGAGATTTCTAAGTTACAAACAGGTTCAACACTTTCCATCTTTTCTAAGAGTTCAGCTGGGACGTCTACGCTTTTTAGTCTGTTTACCTCAGAAGTCTGATAATGTTGAATACCATCATCTGCCTCAATAGTAACAGTTCCGTTATCGTATGAAACTTCTGGATTTGTATAGAAATCAATTAGTGCTAAAAAGTCACTAAAATATGCCAGTCCTAATTCTTCAAATTCACTTTCTAATTTACTCATATCAACAAATGCGATGACACTTTTATCTATATTCGTGATAGTTGAAACTGGGTATCTTAGAATTGCTGAATTCCCAATTTTTGTCACTTGTTTTAAAATATTTCTTGTTTCTTGATTTAACATTATTACCTCTTTTCGTTTTTTCGTTTTTACGCTTGTATTGTTTCAGCCATGACATTAAACATTGCCGTTTCTGCTGTTGTTTTTGCTATTCGTTTTGCAGTAGCTTTTGGTAATCCACCGAGTACTAAATCATCAGTAAATTTTCCTTCAAATTCTTCCTGAATTTGTTTTAAGTTTTTACTTGTATTTTCTAAACCATTTTCTTGAATCTCCTTTGCGAATGATATAACCTCATCGTGAAGTGCTTTTATTAGTGATATTGAAACTGTTGAACTCATGTTTTTCCTTTTTGTTTTTGAATATGTTATTATACTATTTTTAAGCTTTATTTCAACTTAATAATTACATGAATTATTAAGAAACTTTAGTGATGTCTGTTCTTAATAATTCATTCATTCTATTGATGTCTTTCTTTATCATTTTATTCGGAACTTCATTTAAGTTAGTTAGTGCCCAAAATATTTTATCTAAGTCTAATTTGTTATCTTCGATTATTTTTTCAAAAACATCATATGTTCTGAATCTTCTAATCATATCTCTAAATTTCGCAGGAGTTAAAATTTGTGATCTTCTATAATCAGAATTATCATCTAATAAATTTACATTAATCATCAAATCAATGATTCTAATAATATCTTCATTCACATTTCCTATGAAATATTCATATCTATAGATAGCATAAAGTTTATAACCAATTAGAGGTAAAATACCGTACACTAAATCTGGTTTCATTTTCTCATTGATATTAGTACCAACTAATCTATCATTGACATAAACATCAGCATCAGCCCAAAGGTGATTATCTATTGGTGATGTTTTATTCCAAAATCCAAATTTAAATTCATGTACATATCCGAATTCCCATAAAGCTTTTTGATATTTGTTTTCGAAGCTAATAAAATTTTCCATTTTAAACTCCTGTGATCATAAAAGGAGTATCGTCATTTGAATTTTCATCATACTCAATTTCATCTAATGACTCATCAACATTAATACCAATTAAATTAGCGAAAAATCTTCCTACTATGTCTAACATCTTTTATCCTTTAACCTTTATATAATATATTATACTATAAAAAAGATTAAAAGTAACTTAAATATCAACTTCCTTTTCCTTTATCGGAAAACCTTGTTCTATATAATCATCTAGTCTGTTAAAACTGTGTTTTAGAACATGATTTTTATTTTGCATTTTACCATTTTTAAGTTTTTTACTAAAATCATCTATAAAATCAAATAACCTAACTACGCTTTTATCTTTATGTTGTCTCATCCCTCTCCCTACTGATTGAAGAAGTCTAATAGATGAAGCTGTAGAACTACATAAGAATATATTATGGAGTCTTTTTATTGAAACTCCTGTACTTACTGTACCAAATGATGCAATAAGAATAGCATCATCTACTGCTTCAATTAATGCTCTTATTTTATTCCTAGTTTCACCGTCAATATCACCCTTAATAATAAAAATATTATAGTTACTAAGAGTATCGAATTTTTCTTCCATTTCTTCTTTACTCATGTATTTTGTTATTAATTTCTTATCTTTAGGTGTTAAGGGAGTTAGCGTGAATAATTTCTCAGGATCTAACTCTAATGCTTTTTCTAGTCTCATTTTTGTGATTTTTTCAAGAACTTGTACATTAGATAACCCAAATTTATTCTGAAGAACTAACTTTAATAAAAATTCACCATGAGAAAGTGTATTATACAATAAAAGGGTATTTCCATACATTTTCGTAGAATGAACTGCTAATTTAGCTATGAAGTTATTTCTTCTATAATGTTCTTCGATATACTTCACTTCTTGTTGATATTTCAACTTCTTTACAATTTTCTTTTCTTCTTCTGGGTAGTTCAAATACATAGATATAATACTAACAGGAGTTGCGAATCCTAGATCAATTAAACCTTGAGCTGTGATTATCTTTTCTGATTTTCCTAAAGTAGCAGATAATGTAAATCTATCAGCATGTACCTTTGGAAGAGTTCCAGTAAACCCTACTTTATAAAGGCAGTTTTTAGAAGCATTTATCAGTGCAGTAAGGCTATCACCTTTTGCTAAATGAGCTTCATCGATAAACACATAATCTAAACCAGCAAAATTATCTTCGTGCATTCTCATACCAGATTGCCAAGTGGTTACTGTTATTGGTTTATCGAAATTCTTATCTTTACCAGCATATATGACATGCACAAAATCATCAATATTCTTGAAATTGTATTCTTTGAAATCACCAAACATCTGTTCAACTAATCCGACATTCGGTACGATTAAAATCCCTTTCATACCTTTCGACATAAAATACCTTAAAAGAATATATATTGTCATTGACTTACCAGATGAGGTACACATAACGCAGATTTTTCTAGCGTCATTAATTGTCTTAACAACTGCCTCTATTTGATAACTTCTTGGAGGAAATGGTAGATCAAGCGTTTCGACAAATTGTTCTATTTCCTCTGTTGAAACATATTCTGGTTTTCTGAGTGGTTGATATTCTTCTGTGATGTGTTTTCTGAACAACTTAATAATACTCTGAACCAACCCTTTTGGGATCCTCATATTACCATCAGGGAGTACATCGAAGAAATATTTCTTCCCATCAAAAGTTCCTGCTCTATATTGAGGCATAAATTTATACCCTTCTACATAGCAAGAGAGAGCATCAACGAGTGAAATTTTCAAATCCATGATATCTTTAACATCCATATCAGAAAAATCTAAAATAGAATAACTTTCATCCTGATCATATATCTTCATAATTATCCTTTCCCTCATTATACCTAATTAAACTTACAATATCCTTAAAATGAATTTTTCTAAAACAAATATGTTCTAAGAGTTCATTTTTATTGTCAAATGCCCATGAGTAAACCTTTACAATAGCTAATACAAATGCATCACTAGTTTTATATTTACGTCTCTTAAATGCTAAGTAATTCAGGACACATCTATGAGTGTAATTTGTTTCTGTAAAAAACCATAATCCAAGACAGTCGAAAGAACTTTCGAATTTTAAGAAAATATAAAAATAATACATGTTCCTTAAAATGGGAATCTTCATAATCATTGTTTTCCACCTTTCCACATCTCCCAATCTATCAATGATTTTACAGTCCATCGAAAGTTATCTAAACCTTTTATGATATCTTCAATACTACTCATAACATTATCAACGCTAGAAAGTTTTTCTTTTATATCTAAATATTCTAAATCTTTTTCTATAAATGACTTAATTTCTGAATTATTAAGAGTTATATTATATTCATTCTTATAGTATAAATAAAGCTCCTGCCACTTTCTATCGAGTTGAAAAGAATATTTATGGTGTTTATTCTTTAATGAAAAATATGCAGATTGATAATATCCAACTACTGAAGGGAGTTCATTTAATCGTTGACTAATATCTTTTATTTCAAATTCTATAAATTCAAAATACCTTTTTGAGATTTGTTCGATGAAATTTTCTTTCATTTAATACCCTGTTCCTATATTTTCGTCAATTTCAAAAGAACCACTTTTTGTTTCTAAAGAGTTTTTAAGTTCATTTATTTGATTTCTTAATTCTTTAAACATTTCCTTATTAGAACAATCCATGTATAAAAGGTAATACATTTCACCTCTCGATGCATACTGAGAGGCTATTTCTGATTGACTATTCCAACGCTTATCAGCTTCTTTGAAATCGTTATTTGCTGATTTTAAAAAATCACCACAATTAGAAGCACTCAATGACATCACGAATAATGGCAATAGTAGAATTTTTTTCATTTTTTCTCCTTTAAACTTAATAAGGTATTCCGAAGAATACCCTATAAATTTACTTATTTATTTTTAGAATCTGAATCATTCATTTGGTCAATTTTCCCCATAATAGCCAAGTCTGTCAATGAAGCTAAACTTGCATCTGCACTAGACCCACCATTTCCACCATTTCCACCATTTCCATTCATGATAACAGTTTTCGGTAAAACAATAGAAGATTCCTTAAGTGCTTTATATTTAGCAACTTGTGTAACCTTTTGTACCTCTAGAATAAGAATATCTTTCCTAACCGCTTGATACATAGCTTTTTTGACTTTAGCTTCTGCTAAACCTTTTGCTTCAATTGCTTTAGCTTGTTGAAGAGCAGCAACCGCATTTGCTTTTTGAATACCTTCATTTGCTTTAGCAACTTCTAATTCTTTCTTTTTTCGGACAATCTGGAGCTCAGCTTCTTTTTGTTCTAAATCGACTCTTTTTTGAGCTTCAATAACTGCTGCATCTTTTTCTTTAAGCATTTTTTGTCTAGCTTCAATTCTTTCACGATTACCGCGAAGTTCAGCAGTAACTGCTGATTGTCTTTCATTTTCTTGTTCTTCGATTAACTTTTGACGAATAGCAATTTGGTCTTTTTTACGGTTAATGAAGTCTTTAAGTTTTTTCTCTGGTCTAAAGTCATCAATTGTTACTTGGACAATTTTAATACCGTATTTCGTTGTTGGTAATGCCTGTCTAAGTGGATTACCATTTTTATCCTTTTGAATTACAGTTCTATAGATATAACTATCTCTTTGTGGTCTTTTTGTAGGATTTGGATCTTTTAATCCAACATCTGAACTATTTTTCTTTACTAAGATCTTTTCCCGTTTAGTTATATAAAGCCCATTATTACCTTGATCTTCTACACGGATTTGATATTCATTTTGTCCACCCTGCATGAAATCTTCACCAGTAATTTGATTCGCTGTATAAACTAAAAGTTGTTTTGAAATTGGCTTAAGACCGCTTTCAATAAGGTTTCTTTCATTCACATAAGCCTTATGCATAGCCACGAGTAATTTCGGGTCGCTAGATAATTGATACCTAATCGTTCCACCAACATACCCACCATATGTATCTGCGAAATTGATTCGTTTCATTGAACCAAATCCTTCTTCATCACTATCATCATCTACATATGCTACTGTTTGAAACTGATCGTAAAAATGAACTGTACTTAATAACGGTACTTTAAAATGAATCCCTGGTTCAACTACTCCTTGCATTTCTCCATTCGGTGTTCTTTCAACGGCATATTCTGTACCACCTACTATATAAAAAGAACCGAAAATTAATGTTAGTGCAATAATTGCACCTAAAGCGTGGGTAATTATTTTTCCAACTAAAAGTTCACCACCATTTACTTTATATTGTAAAAACTCAATCTTTTGTTTTCCTGTTTCTGTGTTATTCATTGTTTTCCTTTTTATTTGAATATTATATTATACTATATCAAAACTTTCGTTTCACTTAATTTTTGAAAAAAGTTTTTATTAATTTCCTAACTTCCAACACATTATGTGTAGTGATTTCCTGTTTCAGAAGAAACTTAGCCTTTTCGATTAATTCTATTTTATCTAAATCACTTGATAAGGCTATATTCATAAGGTCATCAACCATACCATATAAATCTCTAATTTTCATCAGTTTCATCCTTTAAAATATTCAATTCATATTCTGCGTCTTCATAACTTTCAAACCAACCGTCTGGATGAAGTTGATCCATTTCCTCATAGAATTGCATTAAGTTACCAACCACAAATGTGTCTTGAAGAATTTGCATTTCTTCTATCCAAAAAATATTCATAATATACCCTTATTTATAAGTTTTTCTATCTGTTTCATGTCTTTCATTACTTTTTTATAGTAAGTTTTATTATACCATCCACCATTATATCTACTAATTGTCTTAAAAAGAGGGTTCCACATTTTTTTCTTAAGAGCATAGTTATAATTCATCCTAATATAATGGGCGCAAATTAGAATATTGAATTGATTATTATTTTTTAATAACCTAGCAATGGAAGAATTAGATAATTTATTAACCCAATTAAGTGACTTAACTCTTTTTGAAACTTCCCTTACTGTTAATACCCTTACTTGCATAACACCAATGGAAGAATCTTCTAATTTTAATCTTTTCCCATTTTTTCTATCATCACCAACAATTAAATTCCTAGCTGATGATTCTCTCAACATAATAGAACATAGTGTTTTTTCAAATGTCATACCGTCATTAGCAACAGTAATTTCACCGATACTTTTAGCAATTCTTAAATTAGTTATTTGTTCATTAGAAAATGCATATAACTCTAGGAAAGAAAATAGTATTAAAATGAAAATTATCTTCATTATTCATCTTCTTGTAATTCTAAAAAACAATCTTCACAGTACACTGAACAATCTTTTTCAAATTCCCAATTATAATGTTCTAGTGAATTAAATTCTCTGTGTTCCATGAGCGGTATATCCAAATATTCAGAGACTTCTTCACAATTTGAATTTATCCAGATATGTTCTGAAGTTTCTACTAATATGTCTTTTAAACAACTTTCACATTGCATGAGTTTTACACCAGTTGCAAACCCTAACGAACAGAGGATATAATCATATCCTGCCAATTCTCTTCGTAAAATAATTCTTTCTTCTAGGTTCATTTAGTACTCACTTGATTTTAAAATATTGAAATATGAAATTTCATTTTCTTCGTCTTCGTTTATAAGGCTTTCTAGATACTCAATCACTTCACTTTCATCATAAGCTGAGAAAATAATTCTGGAAAAGTTACAACAAAGCTCTTCTAATACAAAGTACTCTTTTCTGATTTCAGAATAAGTTCTTGTAACACCACACGCATCAGCCATCAACACATATTCATTAAATGATCTTGGGTTTTTAGGTCCAGCTTCATCTGAATGATAAAGACCAGTGAGTCTAACGAAATCTGTTATACTTAAATTCTCTGTATTGATTTCAGTTGGTTCCATCTTTTAATCCTTTAATATTTATATGTCATATTATAACGTAAAAAGGATTAAAAAGACCTTAACATTCTGAGAGAATAGTTCTATGGTCAGTTAATTCATGTGTGACAGGTGAAATGTAATATTTATCGAAATCTAAAGAAAACGTATTACCTAAACAATGAGTACCAATAAAGTTTATAGTACCATTTTCTGTTTTACATGTATTGGAATTTATCATTTCAAAATCGAACCCCATTTTAATAGCTACTTCATTTATCATTTTCATAAAATGTTTTTTATCATTTTCATATTTATAAAAAATAATAATATCATTTTTAGAAAATTCTTGTTTAGAAAGCATCTGAACGAGGTCTGATGTAGTTCTTCCGCCACCTCTTTGTTTATACGGGACAGCAAGCCTATCTAGGTCAAATGACTCCCATGTTTGTTGTTTATATTTATCTATCACATGGTTCTTCATTCAATAATCCTGTGTGATAATACAACTTCTCATAAAATCATGTATGAACTGTTCACCATTCATGTCATTTTCTAGGTAAAAATCTGTTTTATCTGAAAGGCTTCTAGCAAAATCATCGAAAGAATTTTTTTCATGAGTACTATTTTCGTTGTGTAAATAAATTATAGTAAACTCATTTTCTTTTGCCCATTCTAATTCATTTTTAGTTCTTATATCTGAAATAACTATATTTGGGACATTTAAAAGGGAAATTTCAGCTTCTAACATTCTTACAAAAATCATATCTTCTACCTTTCTCAGTGAATTGAGTTCCAACCATATTTCACGTGGAGTTTTAGTTATCAATTCACCAGTCGATAGAGTTATATTTAGTGGTATTTCTTTTTCATCTGGATGGTAATCCTTTTCCATCCAAGGGTATATTTTTATAGCTATTTTTTTAAGCTGATCTGAGAAGCTTACTCTTGTGAAGTCATAGTCCCTTACTAATACATCAACTACAAAGTCTTTTCCTGCTCCCGCTTCCCCAACTAATGCTAATTTTTCCATATATTCCCCTTATAAAGTAGTTGAGATTGAAATTTCAATCCAATCTTCATCGTTAATTCTTGAATGTTCAATAGGAATAATAACTAATCTCCCAACACTTACAAATGAAACAATGAAATCATATTCTTTCCATCTTTCATTTTGAATTTTATATTGAATTTCTTTTTCTATAATTTTATAAATAGAACTAGAAATTTCACTTATAACATCTTTTTTCTTTATTTTTTTATCTTGCCATCGCCATTTATAATATTTTGAAAGAGTTATAAACCTATGAATAAACTCTTTATGTTGCTTTTTGACTTCTTGGGAAATTAATTTTAAACAAACAGGTTTGTTTTCAATTATACTTTCAAATTCAGATATCTTTAATAGCATTGTATTCCTTTTTCTTTTTCTACTACTTTTAACCCAACAGGTTCATATAAATACCATCCTATGATGATTACAGGGATGATTATTGTTTCGAGTGTCAAGAATGTTATTACTGCATTCCCAACACTAAGTTTATATGATATATCTGGGTCTTTTTCTCCCATATTGAATACACCATATGGTTCATAAACAATAGAGACTTGCTTTCCATCTTGACACTTATTTATCGTTTTTCTTTCAGCACAACCAGAAAAAACTAATAATGCCACTAAAGAAAATATAACTATCTTTTTCATTTCTAAATCCTTTAGTATATTATACCTATTTTATAGTTAAAATTACCTTAAAATTTATCGGTATATATTTTTCCACTTATTAGCATTTTTAGGAAATAAACCTTTTTCTATGCTTTCTAATACAAACTTATCCCAAAGATGTGCTTTTCTTAAATTAGAATCCACCTTTCCGTTCTTCTTTCTTGATTTTAAAATTTCTTTAAAAGCTATAATAGCTGTTCTTTTTGTAAATTTTTCCAATTTTAACTCCTGATTATAATTTTTAGAATATCTTCTATGACATGATCACTTATTTTAACAACATGATATTGGATATTATTTTCATCCAAGATATTTTTGATTTTTTTACCTATCTCTATACATTCTAATTCGTTTTCTCTTCTTCCATATTTTTCATGTGGTTGATCTTCTTTCTTTTCTAAGAAAATATTTATATTCGTATAAGACTGATACATTTTTAGCACTAAATCTTCGAATTCTTTTCTTGGTAAGTGCTCATTATCTTGAAGAAAAGCTAAACCAATTAAAAATGGACCATCATTAATTGTAAAATCAACCTGACCTTCGAGTTTAAATAATTGATGGTGTTGTCTAGCTGTGATCATTAATTGATCTTTTAGTGTAAAGAAATCTTTAGAATACACTATGTCTTTTGCAATTTCAGTGATATATTCAACCTTTATTCCTTGTTTTTTCATTTCAAAAAACAAACCTGCTGCTGTTGTGGACTTCCCACTTCCTGGCATACCAAATAACTGAATATTTATCATAACCATTCACCTTCGATAGTCCAGGTTCCATTATCATCTACGAAAACTTTTAATATCTTCATTTCTTTTGACAAATCTTCATGTTCTAATAAATGTGAATATACATTTAGTTTTTCACCAATATGATCTGTTAAGTTAGAAAAAATAGAATTTTTGTCATCTTCACCATCATAGTAAAAAATATTATCATCTATGCTCAAAAGCACAGGTTCAAACATACCATTCAATAATTCTCGTTGCTCATAAAATATTTTACTCATAATACCATCCATTTTCTTTAAGTTTTTCTATTGCCTTTTCAGTAGATAATTCTTCGATGAATCCTTCTACATTCCCATTTTTATATGGAACAGAATTTTCAAATCTTTCTTTTTTAAAATAAAGCGGTTTAGTTTCGAAGCTTCTAAATCCAAGCATTGTACGTTTAAATTTTGTTCCTTCGGGAACACCATGAAGCATTTTTGTGTTATCAAAAAGTACTAAATCACCTTTGTGTAGTTTTACTTCTGAAATTTCACCATCAATTTCGACCATTAAACCATTTCCGTCATTTAGGTTTTCTGTAACTAATACCATGACATATCTAGGGATAATACCCTCTTCGAATGAAATCTCATATTTCCCCCATTCACCATCAATGAGTTCAACGTCTACATGCATTGGTAATGAATTATCTCCATCAAAATATTGTTGCCAGTTCATGAGTACTTTTGAATCTTTCATATCTTCATTTAGTAATTTACTCACCGATTGTTCATAGATTTCTAAACAGGTTTCTAAAGCAGGGAAATTATCTAAATTCAGAAACGGTGAAGTTGTTGGTTTACTCAAAGTCACCATACAGGCATCCCCCTTTCTTCCTTCATGTAATTCTCTTTTTCTGAAAAGTTTATCTTCTACAAATTTTTCTGTATATAAACTTTCAATTTCAGCTAATTCTGATAAAATTAATTGAATATCTATCTCACCGAATAAATCATGAATAACATGAACTCCTTCCTTATTAACATTTTTAAAAATTTCATCTGAAATTTCTTCTATAATACCCATTTAACATTCCTTTTCTTTTAGATAAGTGATAACCTCTTCTTTAGATATTTCAATTAAACTTTCTTTAGTGGATTTAAAGAAATACCTATTATTAAGAAATTTACTTATATTATTTTCATTTTTTTCTAAATATTCACATATTCCAGTGGAGTTTTTCTTATATGAAGATATGAAGACTACTCCACAAGATACTATACAAAACAAATTCTAATCCATTTTTATTTCAAATTTTCTAAATACAGAATCTTCAATGCTTCTTTTGAATTCTTCAGAATACATTGAAATATCTACTATGAATTCATCTGTTTTCTCTCCTTTTTCCAGCTTCATATTTTTTGCAGCAATATATGCTAAGATTACTTTCGCATAACCGAATAATATATTACTAGAAGTATTAATATCTTTTAGAAGAAAAATTGTTTCAGCTCTTGATTCCATCTCAAAATAGTCGGTTTTTCCACTTTCTATACACTTAGAACAATAATTAACAAATTCACCGAACCACTCATGAACGATTTCTAAATTAGGAAATGTTATTTTATCTGTATTGATTAACCCTAAAGTTTGTTCTAGTTTATTTCTGACAACGTCATAACCTTGTGCGCCACTAAAATCATATAAATGAAGATTTGTAACATGATGATTGTAGCTTCCTAAAGTAACTTCATCATCAATTTCTTTATTGATGTACTGTAAAATCATTTCTTGATAAAAAGTCCATTCGAAAATATTTATACTTCCAAACCCCCAAAGGACATCTCCACTCCTAGACTTAACATTCATGTGCAATCTTTTATCTGGAGTGACAAAAAAATCCATAATTAAATTACAAGGTCTGTCTTTTGTCTTTTTTAAATCATACTTAGATAAAAGGTTTTCTTTTGTATCTAAATTAGCATCATATATCACGGTAACAGCTCTTCTAGTAAAAATACCTTCATTTTTAAACTGCTCAATAACATCTTTAATTTGGTTCCCATTGATTATTCTTTCTGGGTATCCTCCTCTCCATGTTTCACTATCATCACTAAAATCTCTTGCTCTAGGTAGAAAAAAGCTTAAGTAAGGGTCTATTTTATTTGACCCAGCAAAAACCCAAAATGTTTCTGCTATTGTTGCAAAAATGTTATTTTTTCTTCCTTTTAAGTTTAAGTGTCTTGATTTCGGTGAATCTAATTCAACAAAAGCATTATAAATAGTACTTATATCACCATTCCTAGATGGTGATCTGTAACCTTCAGTGATAAGTGTGTCTAAACTCTTATATACAACCTCATTAATTGTTTTTCCTTGGATATATTTCATAATTGTCCTTTTTATTTATAATTATACCTAAATAATCTTAATACTAACTTATTGATTTAAAATTATAGCGTCACCATTAGATACTGCCGATCTTATATCATAGTAATGACTTGTGTAAGAATTTTTATTTTTATTCGATTCTTTAATGTAATGTTTAAAGCTTTTTGCATCAATTAACCACTTAAATTTTATAACTGCTTTAAGTTTTTCTTCATCTTCTAAATAAGAACTCCCTACTAATATGTAGTCAATGATATCGAGATTATTAAGAAATGTGTCCAAAAAAGGTCTTTTTAATGTAAACTGACTCCCTTTTAGATTAAAATTAAACCAATTATCATTCCAGCCGACTCTCTTAACCTCTATTCTTTTACCATCAACAGTCAAATCATAAGCGTATGATTCTCTTATTTTATGGTTAAATTTTTGATCATTTAACTCACCGCTTAATAATTTGCACGCAGAATGTTCTAATACTAGACCACTAAATACATCTCTCCGTAATTCTTCATCTGATCTTCCGTTTGATTGAAGATTAAATTTAATTTCTAATACTGTTTGTTCTATTTTGTCATAAAGTTCAGAGCTGATATCAAATTTATATAATGTACTTAGTTTCTTGATATCTTCTTCTTTAAACTCTTTTCTTAACATATTTTTTCCTTGTTAGTGGTATTTTAAATAATTTAGTTTTATTGAATTTATTATCTATTAATCTTTTTAGTAATAAACTTGAATAATTTTTAGTATTGATATTTTCTGGGAGATATATTACTTCAAACCTTTCTGGGAAATGTCTTATATTGAGGGAAACAGTAGTGTTTTTATTATTCACATCTACGTCACCTATATTTTCCTTAAGTGCCTTTTCTAAATGGTGAATAATATCTTTCATTTCAAATGCTAGTGCGTATAATAATATACCATCACGTGAATAACCAGCTGATAAATATATACCATTATCTTTTGAATATTTGTTAAAAGATCTCCAAGTGAGGTTATTGAAAATGCCTTTCGCAGAAAGACCGGATTTTTGTTGAAGAGTTTCGTTTTTCACTTCTATGAATAAGTTACCTTTTTTACCATCCCAACCGTGTTTTTCGTCAATATGGTTTCCATGAATTAACTCAATGCTGATTCTTTCTCTAACAGAATCACCTGCGCCTGTTATCATGTTTACGGTAGAAAATTCACAGAATTTTCGGTATTCTTCATTATTATGAAATTCAGGGAATTTCCCTGTTTTCACGTATTCTATTAACTGTTGGTACATCTTAGTCCTTTAAAAACTTTTTATTAGATTATATGATACTATAAAAATAATTAAATGGAACTTAAATCACCATTCATCGAAAATTGAATCCTCTTTTTTTGGTGTTTGATCTGCACTATACACATAATTAGAGTCAAAGAATGCGTTTACAAGAAATTCTCGTTTTTCATTGATACTGATTCTAGTAATAGTATCATCTTTTTCAGCTTGTTCTTCCCAATATTTTTGAGAATTAATTATACCCTTATTGTCTTTCCATCCTGGTGCATTTTCAGCCCATTCCATTGTTCTTTCTAATCTTCCACTTCTAATGTTTGTTCTTTCTAGGAAGTCTTCACATTTATCATAATAACTCACTAAAATGTGAACCACATCAGCTCCCGCTTTATGAAAAGTTTCTGGACCTGCTATTTTTGATCTATTATTGAAATATCCTTCTAAAAGAACAACCTCAGCTCCAGATTTCTTCATTTCAGAAATAAATGCTGAACGTTGATCCCAAGAAGAACACATTCCTGTGTCTAATCCAACCCATTTTCCAGATTTATCTTTTTTTCCGAAAATAACCCAACCATTAGAAAATCTGGTAGCAACAGTAGAAGTAATTTCTTTATCACCGTCTTTTTTAGATCTTTTTATGTATGTAAACTCAACAGGTTCTGATTCGAATTTTTGTTCTAAATATTCCACCAAAACTGAAACCCTCGTAGATTTCCCAGTTGCATTAGCTCCTATGTAATTTATCACTGTCATTTTTTCTCCTTACCAATTTTCAATTTCGGGTTTTAGTTTCCAGAAAAACTCATTTATTTCTTCTGGAATTTCTTTACCTATATTTTTCGCAGTCGTATAAAGATCTGGGACTGACCCTATTACCCAAAATAACGTAGTTTCTTTGAATAATTCTGGGTGAAATTCTTTTATATGAGTGTAAACCTTAGCCTCATATCTATAATGGAATGTAATGTCATCAACTTTTACACCCTTAATGGTTTTACTATAAGGATAACCACTTTCATGCCAAATAAATTCATAATCAGAATAATCAGCTCCCATCATGTCCAATCTTTCAAACATATAATCACGTTTATCTACACCGACATTCACTAAATGAATTCTCTTTAAGTTTTTTGGTTTATCTCTACTTAAACCCAATATAACAGATGTAGTGCTGTTTGCTGAACCAAATGGTATAATCAAATCTTCAATGAAATCAGGGAAATTCTTTGTTTGAAAAGCACCAACCTCATGGAATGATAAAATCTTATCAGGTGTATTTTGTGGTAAATTATGATCAACTGTAATATCTCTTTCTATCGTAAACGAGTTCGGGAAATCTTTCATAATCTCCTTCACTCTTCTTTGGATATTAACATTAAATCCACTTCCCATAGTCGTTTCATATTCTGTACCAAACATAGTCGCAAAAATAGGTAATTCTTTTTCACTGAGACTTTTATGACTAGAACCACCAGCAACTTGGATACATCTTAATCCATAATGATTTGCCATTGCAGCTGTCATTGGGGTTTGAGGCGAACTATTTACATTCGTCGCATGAATTACTGTATCAACTCCTTTTGGTCTTGTTTCAAATAAGTGTAATAATTGACGACACTTAGAACCATTTAGAGTATTAATACCTAATAAAGCAAATTTATCTTCTCTTTTATACCACATCCCATCTGATTTTTTCTCAATTGGAGTAAGTTCGTACATATAATCAGCCCATTTCTTACCTTTCGGGAGTGGAAATGGAACTACTGAATCTTTCGTATCTTCGTTTATAATATTTCTAGAATCTTTTTCTTTTTTCATAGTGTTATTATACCTTTATCTTACTTAGAAGACACTTAAGCCCAATCATCTATTATGTCATTGGAATTCTTTTTTTCTTCCTTGACGGTCTTCTTCTTAACTTTTTTAGTTGGTTTCCCATACCACTCAAGTTCTTTTTCTTTCCAAGTATCCTTAAATGAATTTTTAAATACTTTATCATACCCATCCATCATTGGAATTTCACCTGTTAGTCTATACCAATTTTGTTTAACCTTAACCAACCCAGGATCATCTGGATTATCTTCCAATCTTAGTTCTTTTGGTAAATACTTTTTTCTTGCATCCCAAAAATCTTCAAATGTCGTTTCAATGCCATCTATCTCTTCCCAGTTTCGAGTTTCAGCTTTCTTAATTCTGTCATGAAACATATCATTATATACATTAGGATATCTTCTATTTATTCTATGCCAACTTTTATAACAGCAAAGGGTACTTTCGAGAGTATAATAATTCACATCTTCGTAAAAATCTTCATTAACGAAACGTTTTTTAGCATCTTCTAAAAGTATTTCTCCTTCTTTTTCTAACCAAGACATGATTTCTTTTGTATGTCCTTTTTCAAGTCCAGGAAGAAGTTTTTCATTCCGTTTATCAACATCTAAGTCGTCTCTTCCAAGGACTTTACATAAACCATTTCTGTGTGATTTTGAACCACTTTTATCATACATCAATAGATCATTACAATCTATATTCAGTCCCATTATTTTTAAATATTCGGTATAGCTAAATGTTGATAACCTACCGTACATAAAAAAGTCATTATAAACAACGTCCCAAATTTTTTTAAAATTCACATAAGGGTCATCAGAATTACAAATATCAGTAAAATATTCAACTTGAGTTTTATCACCGAGAAGCTCTCTATAATTTTCATACATTTCTACGAAATGACCTTTTTGATATCTTCTATCAATATCATAATCAAGGTTCTTCCAATATTGTCTATGCCATGTTTCCATTTCTTCTGGAGTAGTGTCTAAACAACTAGGGAATCTTTGGAAAATAACCCAAGAAGTTAATGGGTTCTGAGTGGCTCCGTTAATAAATGCAAACCAAAGCCTTGTCTCGAAATCCCAATTATACTTTTCAGCTAAATATGGCATGACATAATACACTCCACCTGGATGTGATTTATATGTCAAGTGAAACCCATAGAACCTTAAAAATACTTCTCTTCTATATTTAGGAAGCCTAAAATCCATACCTTCTTTTAGGTTTGTAATTTCTTCTTCATTTTCTAAATCACAAAAACGTTTTAATTCCATCAGAACTCCTTTTTGTGTATTTAAGAATTTTTCTGGACGAAATCATAAAAATCATCCCAATTTCCGAATTCAAAATCAGATTTATTGTTTATACCTGAATTGATTTGAAAAACTTTACATTCTGGTTGTTTTTCAGATACTAATTTACAATATTTTTTGAAGTCGTCTATAAAAAAATCACATTTAATATATTGTTTATCAGAAGTACTTACAAACCCATGATCAAAATTAAACCATCGTCTTAAAAATAACCGCTTACTTGTTTCATGTTCTGGAAAACAAGAAGATATGAAAAGTATCTCATACCCTTCATCTTTAAGTTTTTGTAAAGTTTCTACAGCACCATATATTGGACACAATTCATCATAAAGTTTTGGGTCTTTCCAAAACAATAAAGGGTCTGAATGATTATGCATTAAATTTTCTATATCATTATTTTCTGAAGTTATCTCACCAATATCATGCCCAGTAAGCTTAAAATACCATTCTGTCCATGGTGAAACAGTATCAACTACTGTTAAATCAACGTCTACACCTATTATTTTCATTCTTATTCCTTTATTCTTTGAAGTATGCAACACCAACTACTGCTTTTTTAGAGTCATCATCTTCTATTAAACTAAAATCGACAATATCAAATACATAATTTCCTAGTGATTCTGCTTTAAGTTCATTTTCTTTTTTCTCTAATTCTTCAAGTAAAGTTTTTTCAAAATCCCACATATACATGAAATTTAAGAAAAAGAAATTTTCATTTTTTCTATAAAACACTTTCATCATTACCTCCATTAAAAATAGGAAGTATGGAATAATTAAAATCACCTAATCTATAACTAAAGTGTTGTAATAATTTTTTGAAATTTTCTATTTCTTCAGTGGAATCTGAATATAGAGTAATTGAAAGTGAATGGTTATAATGTGAGTCTCTTAAACTTTGGATCATATTTTCAAAAACTGAGGATTGTTTTAGTATATTTTTACCGAAATCAAAATATTCAGTTTCTTTTAACCCAAAGTCATTTGTAATGGTGAATTTAATTGCGGATTTCATTTTATCCCTTTTAATCTTTATATAGTATATTATACCGTAAAAAAGATTAAAAGGAACTTAACTGAAGAGTTTAGAAATTTTTTTAGTTATTTTAAAATATAAGTACGAAAATAAACCGAACTTATAAAGTTTTTCTACATCTGGGTGACCATTAAGTTGATCACCCATCATGATTTCATCATAATGTTCCTTCTTATCTGAATAACACCATTCCCACATGAATTAGTCCTCAAACATCTTCATATTATCTTCTTCACCATTTTCATCATATTTCTCATAAGAGTCAGCCGAATCTGTGTACCCACCCTCGATTCTTTCTAAATTCAATGAGTTCTTTTTCTTATAAATTTCAAACATTTCGTCTACTTCAAAATCTGCGTATTTCGAAAGAGCATCAACTAGATATAAAAAGAAAACAATGGTTTCTCCAGGGTTTGTTAAAGCAGTTACATTGAACATTGAAATTCTAACCAAAAGGCTGTACATTTTTTCTTCACCAGGGATATCTTGTATTTTGTCAGCAATATCTTTATATGCATTTAAAACATCTTCTGGTGAACCATGTAAATGCAATAAAACTGAAAGACTGAAATGAATAATATCTACTATTTCAACTTTGTTATTCTTATCATCATTTTCTAGGTACGTTTTCCACCATTTCCAACCATTATTCTCATTTTCAGAATTCATATCACCGATTCTTGGTGAACTTTCTAGTAATTCACCTAATTCAGCCATGTTTGCTGCAATTAATGAAGTTAATGGGACTTTTCTTCGCCATTCTTCACTAGTGTATTGTCTATTCAAAGATTCCTGTGCATTAAGTAAAGTTTCCATTTGTTCGACAGTAAATTTTATTACATTTTCATTAGTATCAGCTTGTGTGTTAGTATCGATTTCATTTTCCATTTTTATTTCCTTGTTTAAATTTATTTTTTACCAGTTCTCTAAAGAACACTCATTACAAACCATTGGTTCTTCTGTGGGCACATATCTATTTCTTGGTCTGCCAGTCCCCCTTTTTGCTTTAGTGTATTTAGAAAGTTCACAAAATGAATTTTCTAACATCATGACATTTAGACATCTATCATATACAGGTAAATGGTCAAAAAGTGATTCTAAGTCGGTTTCTAATCCTCGTTTTTCCCATTCATTCACTATGTTATCACGAACCCAAAAAAGAGCATCTTCATGAGAAAGACCATCATAATCCTCGAATAACAAGTCTAACCCTCTATCGCACCCAGGACCACTTATCGTGAATTCATTTTCACTGAATCTAAATTCTTCAATATAAGTTAAATCTACGAATATCTGGTAAGCTAAAAATTTAGCTAATCCATGAATAGAAAGTAGATTTTCAAAAGATTCTAATTGGTCTTTAGCGTTAATAATTTTATCAACTATATCACTATTTTTTACATGAAGTATTAACCACAACATTCTTAGTGGAATATTTTCTTCCCATCCTTTAAGTTTATATCCCTCTCCTTTGGCGCAGAGGTCACGACCAACTTTATAGTTCACACCAACTTCTTCAGTCCCATCTGGGTGAATGAGTGTAATTTCTAATTTCGGTTGGTTTAAATAAACTCTTTCAGTAATTCTTTCTGGGAATGCATTAGCGTATTTTAATCCACCTGTATTGAATGCTGGAGTGAACCAAATGTACTTAGGATCTTTTTCTATTTCTTCATTTATGATTTTTCTAAAAACTTCAATATCATCCTTTGTCATTTCTATAATCTTAAAATCACCAGGTAAATTTAATTTCTTAAATGTACTCGATTTATTGAAAGTTCTAAATAAAATACTCCAAAGAACCTTTTCCTTTAGTGAAAATTTAGGATTTTTACTTATTTCTTCTATTAACCAGACAGATTCCCTGTCAAGTTCTCTTCTAACATTAGTAAATCTATAATCCCTGAATACTTCATCATCAGTCCATTTGTCTTGTGGTAATTTTTCAATTTCTTTTCTTTTATATATTTTATGCCTTTCGAATACATAATTATGATGATATCCTAGTACTTCTTCGGAAAGTACTGGATTTGAGGTTTTAATCTTTTCCTCATTTACACCACAATATAACTTATCATCTGGTTTTGTTTTCATAATATTCCCTTAAAAATTTTGAAATTCACTAATTACATGAGTTTCCCTAGCACCAAGAGACTCTAATACATCAAGTAATCTTTTCATTCCTCGTTTCCCACTATGTGTATATGTGTTTGTTATCTCAGAATTTTCTCTTTTTGCTTTTATGTAAAGCTTCGGTATATATTCATCTGCTCTCATGAAAAGAATATTCGGTGTTGGTGTTGAGTATAAAAATGCTACCATTTTTTCCCTGTCAATTGCTCGTTTCATTATCTTCCTTTTAAAAATCCCAGTCATCTAATTCCATTGTAAAGTTTCTATTTATGTTGTATTCAACAGCATCTAACATAAGTTGTAAAGGTTGTAAGAAAACCAAATCAAACATATGTTCTTTATCAACCATATCTACTAAACCAGCCTTTTCTAAAAACCGACTATCAAAAAATGCTATAACTTCATCACCTACTATATTTGGCGTCTTTAAAAATACATATTTTATTTTATCTTTTGCGGTAATAAGTGGGAATATATTATTAAGACCTTTCTGTATTGAAAAATTATTTGAATTTAGGGCAGCACGCACATTAATTGGCGCCGATTGTGGTTGACCATTTATATTTAAAGCAGGGCTTCCATCATCATTTACTTTCATATACTTCCCACCAAGCTCACCAACATAACTCAATGTTCCTATCCCACTAACTCTAGCTATATCATCTATCGGTGCTTCCATAAATTTTTTCTTAACTTCTTTGATGAAATCAGCGACTGCCCTTTCATCTTCATCCAAAATAACAGGTAAAACCTCCTTTAGCCACTTTCTACAAAATTTCGGTGTACTTGATCTGACTATTTCTAATCCAGTAACTGATATTTTCGGATGATCTACTAAAAATGACCCTTCATCCCAAATAGCTCTTAATGCATATTTCTTTTTTGCAACAAATAAACCTTTATCTGCAATTTTTTCAGGTTTTGCGCCAATAACAGATGGGTTGAAACAATTAAAATCTTTTGCGAATTTTTCAGTATATTCACCCACCCATTTATCGATATATTTTTCATTAAATGAAACGATTTTGTTTAAAATTTCCGACTTAGACATTTCTTCTTTTTCGGTCATCTTTTTAACTAAAATATCTAAAGTGAAGTAACCACTATCTGTATCATTATAAATTCTATAATCATCTTCACCGAATAGTTGTGAAAGTTTTTCATTTATAAATCTAGATAAACCTTGAATATATATTCTTCCGTTCCCAGTAATACTTGCTGCTACATCTCTATTGAATAAAGGGAAATATTCATTTCCCAATGCTCCGTATAAACTATTGATAGAAATTTTTAAAGACATTTGTAAGGTATCATAATACGCAATTTTTGAGTCAAGTGCGGTATCTAAATACGAGGAATTTTCAAATTCCTCCTTTAAAGGTGAAATATCCATTGAATTAATTTCATCTATTGTTATTTCACCTAAATCTATTCTTTTAAAAATCTCTTCTAACATATAATGTAACCTACGATCACGCCAGCAAAAAATGAAATTATAGAAATTTCTATTAATTGGGCTTTAGTCATGTTCTTCATAGTTGCATTCCTTTTTGTAATATTCAAAATCGTTACACATTTCATTTATGATATTTTCAAGTTGTTTTTTGTGTTCTGACTTTAGTGGGATGTTACCATCAAACTTAGTGTGAATAATGATTGTTTTAAATAAAGGCTTTAAAATCTCTTTAAATTCAACACCCATTATAATCTTCTATCTCAGAATTTAATCTAAAACTAATATAATCTAGTTCTCTTATTTTTAAATCTTTACTAGAAACTTGAAAAATTTTAATAATAATCTCTTCTAACTTAGTTAAGAACTCTTGGGTCTCTTGGTAAGATAATCCAAAAAAATTATCAGTTATACCAATTCTGTACACAACATTAGACTGAGCATCTAAATATTTTGTAATTTCTTCTAATAAAACAGATAATTCCATATCATCATGTATTGCACTAAAAAAATCATTTAATTGATTAACTTCTACGTTAATATATGCTTCTCTTGTTTGAAATATCACTATTTATCCTTTTTTTAAAATAATTTTATTAATTCACATAGTGAATATACCACTAACCCAAAACCACCGATTAACATTGTTGTAAGTATTGCGCTTATTTTCATAGATTCTAAATTTCTATTTATGAAAGTTCTATGAGTATAAACCTGTTCATTAGATATATCAGAATCATATATTACTTCATTAAAGACATTTAAGATATCGTCTTCTTTATAAATAATTGGGTCTAATATAGGGTCAATATCTTTTCTACAAGGTTTTACAGCAACTAACCCATCACTAATTTCAACAATGGTCATAATGACTTGTTTTTCAAATGGAGAATTTTCATATAGTGTGAAACCAATTTCATTCCCTACTTTAATGTCAGACCGAGTAATTTCCCTTTTCATCTTTGTACCTTTTAATCTTTATATAGTATATTATACCGTAAAAAAGATTAAAAATAACTTAATTAAGTTAATCTCGCTTTCAATGCCTTATACATTAACATTTTTCCTTTTGCTACTTTACGGTCAGCATAAATTTCACCAACAATTCTAGGGATAATTCCCTCTTTATCATTTCTAAAGAATGCGTTCATCCCATATGAAACATTATATTTAGATACAATTTCTCTTATTTCATTAAGGACATTATCATTAACATACACAACTTCACGTTCACTATGGTGATATTTATTTCTTAACTCTGTTAATTCAGTTGGTAAATCTTTTTCTTCGATATACATTTCTGGGCTCATATTATGAGCTCTCATGCCAAGGAGTGGGTACATACTATTAATATCTACACTAACTAACCATTCCGATTTTCCTTTTTTTGGTTCTTTTACATACCCACCAACTATTGGTGTTCCTAATTTATTCTTATTCTTATGAGGCATAACTAAATTTTCTTTCATAGCTATGTTAGTGATATACTGTGTCCATGGCTTTACAGTTCCCATTGTGTCATCATAATTAATACCCATCATATTGGCTAATATTTTCATGAGAGCAATTAGTTTCAGTTTATCTTCTAATTTCTTAAGAATTACAACGTCCTGGATAGAATATTCTAAGAATTTATCAATATCACCTGCATGAAAATCTATAATATTATCATACTCACCATAATCAACTTTACCATCACCTATCCCTAGTTCTTCTTTAGATATATTATCTAAAGAGTATGAAGTCTGAGGAGTAAAAATAAACTTTTTATAACTTTCCATCATATCAATTAGATAGACGCCATCCCAATTATATCCAACACCATCTGAGGTTTTATACTCAGATATTTTTCTAATTGGACTTAACCTTGTTTCGTTAATTCCTTGAATATTTTTTACTCTATTAGTTATGTAAGGAAAATCAAACCCTTCACCATTCCATGCTGTAATAACAGTGGGCATTAATGTGTCTAAAAGTTTAAAGAAAGTTTCGAATAAACTCTTTTCTGTTAGGAAATGTTTAAAAACCAAGTTATTATATTTTTCAAATCTTTTTTTATCTTTCATGTCATCTAAACTTAAGATGATAATTTTATCAGTATAGCTATCATAAATCTGAATTTGAGTAACAGGGTGTATTGCTTCTTGTGGATCAGGAAATGATTTATCTTTAGTAATCACCTCAATATCAAAAAACCAAATTCTCATATCAACTTGTTCTTTCATTTCGAAATAATTTTCACGGATGTGTCTATATTCTGGTTGCTGGTTACCATAAATTTCTTTACCAACAGATTCCATAAAACCCCTGTATTCTTTCGCATCTTTACTATTAAAGAAGAGTTTCTGAGAAAGTTTTATATTTTCATCAATTATATACCTAAAATCACCATCTTTGTCACGTTCAAAATATTCCCAAATTGGATCAATCTTCCTAATCCTTACTTCTTTAGAAACAGAATCACGAACTCGTTCATAATAATTCCAACCAGATTTCCAACATTTTTCTAAAACTTCCATATTACCTACTTATTTTGTTATTTTCTTAATTGCACTAACATAATTTATTCCACGTTCATTGATTCTAGCAGAACAAACCTCTGCTATGTATTTGAAATTAGTTCTCAAATTAGTGTTTGTTAGGAATTTTTCCCAATCTTCTTTAACACCCCAAGTAGAAGCTATTTCACTTAAAATATTATAAGAAGTTCTTATTGACATGAAATACCTAATGGACCAAAATAAACCATATCTTTTTACCCACTTTAAAAAATACATTAAAAATTTCATATAAATACCTTAATCAAAATTCATGACCGATTTATTTATAGATGCTTCACCGACGGCATTCTGTAAAGTAGAAGTTTGTATATGAGCATTTACGCTTTCTAATATGTTATTTTCTTCATCATAATCAATAAATCTCATTGTTTCGAAATGTGTTTCAACTAAATGAGCAGACAATTGACCTGTATTTCTATTTTTTAAGAATTTCAATAAAGATTTTTTCTCTTCCCTTAATGCATCATTTGATAAAATTGCTAAAACTGTATCTGCTGTTTGGATAACACCCAATGAATCGGCGATACTATCTAGACCAGCATCCAATGAATTATAACTACCCCTATTCAACTGACTAGCTGTATGCATTATTTTATCAAATTTCTTTCCAAACCCATGTAATTCTTCGGCTATGAGTTTGTAGAATTGATACATACCACCTGCTTGTGATAATGTAGCTCTGCTTGAAGTCATTAAACCGATGTAATCTATGACTATATGCTTTGGATTAAAGTTATCCTTTGCTGCTAAGTCAGAAAGTAATGATTTAAGTTTTATTGTATTAAATGTTCCAGCTGGGTATTCCTTTATGACTAGTTTTCCAGCATTTTTCGTTATTTCATCCATTCTCTTCGTGAAAGTTTCTTTTCCTAAACTACCTAAATCATTTGCTGGATGATTT
>Ga0256843_1000748_pt1 | contig 27016 bp, 28 predicted proteins | sample AlvinellametaG_FD_191572 | JGI IMG/M metagenome (GOLD analysis project Ga0256843, IMG submission 191572) | Pompeii worm associated microbial communities from hydrothermal vent at the East Pacific Rise, Pacific Ocean - Alvinella | ecosystem: Host-associated > Annelida > Integument > Unclassified ... | reverse complement strand
TTCTATCAAGTACGACTTCCATATTACCAGTACCTTTAAACTCTTCAAAGATAACTTCATCCATACGGCTTCCTGTATCTACAAGAGCAGTTGCGATGATAGTTAAACTTCCACCATTTTCGATGTTCCTTGCTGCACCGAAGAAGCGTTTTGGTTTGTGGAGTGCATTTGCATCAACACCACCAGAGAGTACCTTACCACTTGAAGGTGTTACAGTATTGTAAGCACGTGCAAGACGCGTGATAGAGTCAAGTAAGATAACTACATCACGGCCGATCTCAACACGACGCTTAGCTTTTTCTATGACCATCTCTGCCACTTTTACATGGTTTTTTGCAGGCATATCAAATGTAGAGCTGTAAACTTCACCTTTTACACTACGCTCCATATCTGTTACCTCTTCAGGACGCTCATCAACAAGAAGTACCATTAGGTCAACTTCTGGATGGTTAGCTGTGATACCGTGAGCGATCTCTTTTAGAAGCTCTGTTTTACCACTTCTTGGAGGTGCAACGATAAGACCACGCTGACCTTTACCAATAGGTGCAAAAAGGTCAAGCATACGACCTGTGAGCCCTTTTTCACGGTACTCTAGTTTGAGTTGCTCTTGGGGGTAGAGTGGTGTGAGGTTGTCAAAGAGTGGACGCTTTTTAGACTCTTCTGGTGGGAGAGAGTTTACCGCTTCGATCTTAATGAGTGCATAGTAGCGCTCTTGATCTTTTGGAGGGCGAACCTGACCAGTTACAACATCTCCGTTACGAAGTGCAAAGCGTTTGATTTGTGTATTTGATACATAGGCATCATTGATAGACTCATTGAATGATTTATCGATTGAACGGATAAAACCATACCCGTCTTGCATAATCTCTAAAATACCAGAGAATAGGATGTAACCACCCTGAGCAGTTTGTGCTTTTAAAATTTCAAAGATAACATCTTGACGTTTGAGCTCATTTGGATGTTCAACACCAAGCTCTGTAGCCATTTCAACTAACTCTTGAATACTCTTTGTACGGAGTTCTTCAACACTTGAACCTTTTACAGGTGTATGTGTTCTTTTAGAGTTGTTGTTACTATTGTTGTTTTTATTATTGTTACTGTTTGACTTTGAATTTTTACGCGGTTGTGATGAAGTGTTTTCACTCATAGGTATGACTGCCTTAATTTCTTGGGATTTTGAATGTGGGAAAGATTGAGAAGAATTTCAATCTCTTCTCTTTAATTGCGTAATTTTACAATAAGAGAGACTCTAATGTCAAGTTTTACTCTTTTAGAGCTGATATAGAGTCTACAATTGTGGAGATTTCAACCTTTGCTTCAGCAAGTGTTTTTTGTGTTCTCTCTGCTAGTTTTCGTACTTCATCGGCAACAACGGCAAAACCGCGCCCATGTTCACCCGCACGCGCAGCTTCAATTGCAGCATTTAAAGCAAGGAGGTTTGTTTGATCTGCAATATCTGAGATAGTATTGAGAACTTTAAAGATATCTTGAGATTGGTATTGGAGGTTTTCTAACCGTTCATCAAAGAGTCGCTGTTGCTCATTTGACTCCTCTTCACTCTCTTTTATCTTCTCTAAATTCTCCTCTAAACCATTTTTACTCTCTTGTAGTGCCATGAGTTCACTTTGAAGTTTTTCATTGTCTAGTTGAGACTCCTTTTCTAAAGCCTCTAGTGCACTCTTGAGCTCTTTAGTTTTACTCTCACAGGCACTCTTTTGGTATTTGATTTCCTTTAAAAGCTCTTCAGTTTTACTCTCTTTTTCATCTAAAAACTCTTTTAAGTTTGTCAACTCTCTTTGTAGAGTCTCTTTTTCATACTCTTTATCTGAACTCTCTTGAAGTTGAATTGTTTCACTCTTTTGTACCCTTTTTTTCAAAAGAAGATAGGCTACTCCAAAACCAAAAATAAAGAAGAGTAAAGAGAGAACTACTGTAATCATATAGGAGTTCTCTTTTACTATTTTATCTTTATAAACTATCTTATCTTTATAGATAATTTTGTCTCGATACTCTATTTTGTCTTTATAGACTACACTTGGTCTGTTATTACTCTGTTTTGCTTTCTCTTGAATAAGCTCTTTTGCTTTTTCATTAATATCGAGATAGAGTTTTTTAATCTTTTTTATACTCTGCTCTTGAGACTTGATACTTTGCAGGTTTGTTAGAAGTCCAAGTGTCTTCTCCTTTGTTGTATCTAAGGACTTTATCCTTGTCTCATCAAGAGATAGGGCAGATGTAATTTTGTCATGTGTTGCAAGTATAAGATAGTAGAGCGCTACTTTTTGTTCTGTTGAGAGGTTTGGAGAGATTTTATCTATCTCCTTGTTTAACTCTTTATAAGACTCCTCTAGAGAGGCTCCAAAGAGTGAAATTGTGAATAATATAGTAAATAAAAGCTTTTTCATAAAAATCTACCTAGCAAATCTCATACCAATTTAAACTCTTAAACTTAATATCAATGGGAGATATCGGAAATAAATAAAAATTATAAAATCTTAATGGCGATTTGTATAAAATGTCAGCATGAATAAAAAGTATAAAATATTAGTAACAAATGATGATGGATACGAGGCAAAAGGGCTTTTGTCTCTAGTTGAAGCACTAAGAGAGTTAGATGATGTAGAGGTGACTGTAGTTGCTCCTGCAAATGAGAAATCAGCTTGTGGACACTCTTTAACGCTTACTCGTCCTCTGCGTTTTGTAGGGATAGAGGAGAACTTCTTTAAGCTTGAAGATGGAACACCTACAGATTGTGTCTACCTCTCTTTGAGTGCAATCTTTCAAGATACGAAGCCAGATTTGATTGTCAGTGGAATAAACCGCGGCTCAAATATGGGTGAAGATATTACATATAGTGGAACAGCTGCGGGTGCGATGGAAGGAGTTCTTCATAATATCCCCTCTATTGCTATCTCGCAGGTGATGGACTTTACCAATCCAAATGGAGACTTCAGCCTTGCACAAAAGACAATAAAAGAGATAGTCTCTCGTATCAGAGATGAGGGTTTTCCTCTGGGTGATAGAGAGTTTTTAAATATTAATATCCCGCCAGATCTGAGTGAAGCTAAGATGAAAACAACCTATGCAGGTTATAGAGTCTACTCTAATGAAGCCGAGATTCACAGAAATCCAAGAGGTGAAGAGCACTACTGGCTTGGTCTGCATCCGCTTAACTTCAAACCGCGTGAAGGTGCTCAAGGAGTGAGTGACTATGAGGCGATTCGTGATGGATATATCTCTGTGACACCTATTATGCTCGATTTGAGTGCTTACAAGAGTATGAAAAAACTGCAAGATTGGCTCTAGATGAGCCAGAAGTATGACCGTATAAAACTGATACTCAAAGATGACTTTAAGAAGTTAGAGGATGCGAAGATTCTTCTTCTTGGTGTCGGTGGTGTCGGTGTTTTTTGTCTGGATTGTCTCTATAGAAGTGGGGTTAGTGATATTACAATTGTAGATTTTGACACCTATGATGAGTCCAATCAAAATAGACAGATGTGGTCGGAACTGCATGAGGGTGAAGTAAAGGTTGAGGCTCTCAAAGAGCACTACCCAGAACTTAAAATCATCAACAAACGCATTGATGAAGAGTGGGTTTGGGAGTTTGACTTTGAGCCTTATGATCTGGTGCTTGATGCCATAGATGATAGAAATGCAAAGCTCGCTCTTGCACAGAAGTGTTACAAAAAACTCATCAGCTCTTTTGGGAGTGCAAAGAGGCTAGACCCTACAAAGGTACAAGTATCGGACATTTGGAAAAGTTATGGTGATAAGTTTGGCTCAAAGATACGATACGAGCTTAAAAAGAGAGGCTTCAAGAAGAAGTACAAGGTGATTTTTTCATCTGAAGAGGCACAGGTAAAAGAGAAGGGTAGTTTTATGGGTGTAACTGCTACCTTTGGGCTTGTTATGTGTGCCGAAGCGATAAAAGAGATAAGGAAGAGAAAGAGTGTTTGATTTTTTAGATAGTGACTGGTTCAATATTGGTTTAGAGATAGTGTTTGTGATATTGATTTCATATGATGTAAAGAAGTATTTCGAGACGAGAAAACGTGAGTATATTGTAAATATAGTACTAACTATCGGGTTTGCCATCTGGGCACTTTACCCTTACTATAACTCTTATGTTGGTTGGCAAGAGGAGCAAAAAAAAGAGATGCTCTCTCACTGCAGTGGTGATGAGAACTCAACAAAACTCTGTAGATGTCTTGATGATACAACTTTTAAGAGTTATACTTACGATGAGTACAAAGCATTAGATAAAAACTCAAGTGAGTATAGAGAGTTTTTAAAAGAGGCAAAAGAGGATTGTTTAGATGATGGATGGTTTTAATCTTGATTCACCTCTTGTTTGTGAAGGTATAGTGGGTGATGGCTGTGGTGGTGGACGCATCTTTTTTGTAGAAGATTCCAAACTGAAAGTCTATGACCCAATTACAAAAGAGAGAATGATACTGCTTGAAAATCTTAGTGATGTTTTATCTATCTCTAAAGCAGGGTGTATTATTACCCTTGAGTGTAAAGATGAAAATCGACTCTTTGATCTATCTACTTTAAAGTAGAAGGCTCCTTAGATATTTATGAGATAGCTGTAAAAGAAGTTTCGCTATAATCATAACAATAAAAATTTTATATAAAGAGAACAACTATGCAAAATGTAGAACCGATGACACTTTTTGGCTATGAGAAGCTTCAGGCTGAGGTAAAAGATCTTAAAGAGGTAAAGCGTCCTGGTGTTGTCAAGGCGATTGAAGAGGCATTAGAACATGGTGATCTAAAAGAGAATGCTGAGTATCATGCAGCAAAAGAGCAGCAAAAGAATATTGACAACCGTTTGGCTGAACTTCAAGAGATTTTAGGCAATGCTCAGATTGTTGACCCGAGTGAGCTGGCACATACAAAGGTTAGCTTTGGCTCAACTGTGGTGATGACAGATCTTGATACTGATGAAGAGGTTACCTATACAATTGTTGGTGGGGCAGAGAGTAATCCCGATAGAGGACTTATCTCTTTTAACTCTCCTCTTGCAAAACAGCTTTTAGGCCGTGAAGAGGGTGATGAGGTAAAAGTTCGTCTTCCAGGTGGAGAGAAAGAGTTTGAGATAGATGAAGTAAAGTATGAGGAGATAGTTTTTGACTCACATTAATGTAGGTATTGTAGGTGCGACGGGTTATACAGGATTAGAGCTTGTAAAGATGCTCATCTCTCACCCCCATTTTAAATTAAACTATATTGCAAACTCTGAGGGTGGTACGACTATTAATGAACTTCATCCCTCTTTAAGTGGTGTCTGTGAAGATGTTGTACATAAGGCAGATATAGATGTAATGGCTAAAGAGTGTGAGCTTGTTTTTTTAGCGCTGCCTCATAAAACAGCAATGGCTTATGTGAAGCCACTCATTGAAAAAGGGGTAAAAGTTGTAGATCTATCAGCAGACTACAGACTTCCTCAAGATATCTATGAGGAGTTTTACTGTCCACATACTGACAGCCAAAATCTCTCTCATGCTGTTTATGGTCTTCCTGAACTCTACAGAGATGAGATAAAGTCTGCTAAGCTCGTAGCAAATCCAGGCTGTTTCCCAACATCGGCAATTTTGGGACTTTTACCTTTTATGGATAGACGTATTGAAGGTACTCCTATTATCATTGATGCAAAAACAGGAGTAAGCGGCGCTGGGAAAAAACTGAGTGAGACGACACACTTTGTCAATGTCAATGACAACCTCTTTGCATATAACCCACTGATGCATCGTCATGCACCTGAGATTGCAAATAAGCTTGGAGTCGATTTTGATGAGGTAAATTTTGTGCCTCACCTTGTACCCTTGACTCGTGGGATGATTAGTTCTATATATGTTCAAGTAGAGGAGGGCTTTGATGCCGAGGCAGAGCTTTGTAGTTTCTATAGCAATGAACCCTTTATTCGTCTGAGTAAAAAGCCAGTTACCATGAAAGATGTTGGAGGGACTAACTTCTGTGATATCTATGTAAAACAGAAGGGGAGTATGCTCTTTATAGCAAGTGCTATAGACAATTTAATGCGTGGTGCTTCATCGCAGGCTCTTGTGAATGCAAACTTAATGATGGGTTTTGACGAGAGAGCGGGAGTTCCAGATATAGCCTATGTTCCATAAAAACAACTTCTTTACTATACAAGAGGGTGCATTCCTTATTTCGGATGCACACTACTCACATCTTCGACCACAACTCCTCTCTTTTATGAGAGAGATATATACAGGTAGACTCCGTCCAACACAACTCATATTTATGGGTGATATTTTTGATGCTCTTTTTGGAGGTATACCCTACACTTATGAACAAAATAGAGAAGTTATCGAGCTTATCAACCATATGGCTACAAAAATAGAGGTTCTCTATCTTGAGGGAAATCATGACTTTAATCTAGAGAAAATCTTTCCTAATATAAAGGTTGTTCCCATCAAAGCACAACCTTTAAGGGGTGAGTATAATGGAAAAAAAGTACTTTTAGCCCATGGGGACTTTGATGGAGAGAGAGGATACAGAGTCTATACAGCTTTAATTCGCAGTAGGGCTTTGCTACTCTTTTTAAAAGTAGTAGATGATCTTTTAAACCACTCAATTATAAAAAAGATTGATAGTTATCTGGGTAAAAAGGATGATTGTAAAGAGTTTGTCGGTTTTGAGGAGTTTATAGCCAAACGCCTTGAGAATAAGTTTAGGTGCAGCTACTTTATAGAGGGGCATTTTCACCAAAACAGAAGCTTTCAAGTGGCTAGTTTTGAGTATATCAACCTCGGTGCTTTTGCTTGCAATCAAAGATATTTTATTGTAAAATCAAGCCAAGATAAAGAACTACTACAAGAGGAGAGATTCTCTTAAGGAGATACAAAAGATGGATGACAACTCTCTAAAGGTCGGCTCTAATGAGATGGAGCTTGTTGACTTTCGTATATTTAAACAAGAAGAAGATAGAGTATATGAGGGAATATATGGTATTAATGTTTCAAAGGTAAGGGAGATAATACGTGTTCCAAACCTTACTGAACTTCCTGGCACACCAGAGTTTATAGAGGGAATTTTTGATCTACGTGAAGTAGTTATTCCTGTTGTAAATCTGGCAAAGTGGATGGGAATTAATGAACCTGAAAACATTGAAAATAACTCACGTGTTATTATCGCTGAGTTTAACAATGTTCTTATCGGATTTATTGTCCATGAAGCAAAACGTATTAGAAGAATCTCATGGAGCGATATTGAACCGGCTACTTTTATGAGTACAGCTAGTGAACTCGACAGTAATAAAATTACGGGTGTGACTAAGATAGAGGATGATAGTGTTTTACTTATTCTTGACCTAGAGAGTGTTGTCCAAGATTTGGGTCTTTATGAACCAGATACAGAGAATGCTCCTCAAGAGATATCTAGCTTTAGTGGATTGGCTCTTATTTTAGATGATAGTGCAACTGCTCGAAAGATAGTAAAAGATGCTCTACAGAAGATGGGATTTAGTGTTGTAGAGGCGATGGATGGCGAAGAGGGTCTTAAGAAGTTAAATGAGCTCTATTCAACATATGGTGATGAGATAGAAGATAAATTGAAAATTATTATCTCTGATGTTGAGATGCCGAGAATGGATGGTTTTCACTTTGCTGCAAATGTAAAAGAGGATGGAAGATTTAATGATATTCCAATAGTCTTTAACTCATCTATCAGTGACCACTTTAGTGAAGGTAGAGGATTAGAGGCTGGCGGTGAAGCTTATTTGGTTAAGTTCCAAGCGAGCTCATTTTATGATGAAGTATCACGCGTAGTGCGTGCACATATGAAGTAGGAGTATAAAATATGGATGAATTTCAAGAGATACTGCAGGATTTTTTAGTCGAGTCATTTGAACTCGTTGAGAAACTCGATGAGGATTTAGTTGAGTTAGAGTCTAATCCAGAGGATTTAGAACTTTTAAATGGAATTTTCCGTGTTGCGCACACTGTAAAGGGTGCTTCATCATTTTTAAATTTTGATGTTCTTACTCACCTTACACACCATATGGAAGATGTTCTCAACCGTGCTCGTCATGGTGAGTTGGTTATTACTTCGGATGTGATGGATGTTATTTTAGAGTCAGTTGATTTGATGAAGCAGCTTTTAGAGCAGATTCGTGATACAAGCAGTGACGGTGGCATTGATGTATCAGCTTGTGTAGCAAGACTTGACAAAATTACGGGTGGTAGTGGAGATGTTGAAGTTCCAGAGGCTGCAGCACCTGTTGAAGAGGCTCCATCCCAAGAAGAGAGTGCTTCACAAGAGGATGATGAGGATGAGATAGATTATGAAAATATGTCTCCAGAAGAGGTTGAGGCTGAGATAGAGAGACTTCTGCAGCAACGTCAAGAAGAGGATAGAAAAAAACGTGAGGCGAAAATTGCCGCAGGTGAAGAGGTTCCTCAGATGCCAAATCCTGATGAAGAGGGTGAAGAGGCAAAAAAAGAGACAGAGCAAGAGAAGGAGAAAAAAGCTCCAGCTCCAGCTGCTCCTGCTGCATCTAAGTCTACTTCAAAAGAGGAGCCAAAAGCAGCAGCTCCAGCAAGAAAGGCTCCTGCTCAGGTTGAACAGACGATTCGTGTTGATGTAAAAAGACTTGATCACCTTATGAACCTTATTGGAGAGCTTGTACTCGCAAAAAACAGACTTATTAAGATAAATGATGATGTTGAAGAGCGTTACGAGGGAGAGGAGTTCTTAGAGGAGCTCAATCAGGTTGTATCTATCGTATCACTTGTGACAACTGATCTGCAAATTGCAGTTATGAAGACACGTATGCTTCCAATAGGGAAAGTGTTTAATAAGTTCCCTCGTATGATTCGTGATCTCTCACGTGAACTTAATAAAAAGATTGAGCTTGTAATCTCAGGTGAAGAGACAGAGCTTGATAAATCTATTGTTGAAGAGATTGGGGATCCGCTTGTTCACATTATCCGTAACTCGTGTGATCATGGTATTGAACCACCAGAAGAGCGTATTGCAAAGGGTAAACCTGAAGTTGGTACGATTACTCTAAAAGCATACAATGAGGGGAATCAAATTGTTATTCAAATTGATGATGATGGTAAAGGGCTTGATCCTCAAATGCTTAAAGATAAATCTCTTGAGAAGGGTATTATTACCGAAAAAGAGGCTGATCAGATGTCAGATAAAGAGGCATTTGGTCTTATCTTTAGACCAGGTTTCTCAACAGCAGCAGCAGTAACAAATGTAAGTGGTCGTGGTGTTGGAATGGATGTTGTAAAGACAAACATCGAAAAACTCAACGGTATAATAGATATAGACTCGGAAGTGGGTGTTGGAACATCTATGAAGTTGAAGATTCCTCTAACACTTGCAATTATTCAAGCACTTCTTGTTGGTGTTCAAGAGGAGCATTACGCTATTCCTTTAGCATCTGTATTAGAGACGGTAAGAATCTCAAAAGATGAGATCTATACTGTTGAGGGTAAAAGTGTTATGCGTCTGCGTGATGATGTTCTTTCACTTGTTCATATTGGTGATATCTTTGAAGTGGAACGCATATTAGATTCAAGTGAACATGCTTATGTTGTTGTTCTTGGTCTTGGTACGAGTAAACTTGGACTTATTGTCGATACTTTAGTTGGTCAAGAGGAGATTGTAATTAAATCTCTTGGTGATTATCTCAAAGGTATTGAAGGAATCGCAGGAGCGACTATTAGAGGTGATGGTGGAGTTACACTTATTGTTGATGTTGTAGCACTGATGGATATAGCTAAAAATGTAAAAGCATCGGCTCTGACTGAGAGTGCAGATGGTGCAGCCGGAGGAGTTAAAGAGAAAACTCAGGCAAGTGACTATGTAATTATGATTGTTGATGATTCAAAAACAGATAGAATGATTATGAGAAAGGCTCTTGAACCTATGGGTGTTACACTTGTTGAAGCTGCTGATGGTCAAGAAGCTCTCAATATTCTAAAATCGGGTGAGTATAACTTTGATGCTATGCTTATTGATATCGAGATGCCTCGAATGGATGGTTACTCTTTAGCAACAGAGATTAAAAAATATAACAGATACAAAAATCTACCGCTTATCGCAGTTACTTCACGTACCGGCAAAGCTGATAGAATGCGTGGTGTTGAGTCTGGTATGGTTGAGTATATTACAAAACCATACTCTGCGGATTACCTCTCAAGTGTAGTTCAGAGAAATGTAAACTTTAAATCGGAGTTTTTATAATGAGTGATAAATTAAAAGATATAATTAACAAACAAGCAGATCAGCAAGATAGTGTAGTAGAGCAGCTTGACGATGTCGTTCAGCTTGTAGGCTTTATAATTGGAGAGGAGGAGTATGCGGTGCCTATTCTCTCAATCCAAGAGATTATTAAGCCTTTTACGTGGACACGTGTTCCTCAGGTACCATCTTATGTACTTGGTGTATTTAATCTTCGTGGTGCTGTTATTCCACTGATTGATCTACGTGCGAAGTTTGGTCTGCCTACAAAGAATCACAATGAAGATACACGTTTTATTGTTATGCGTCACGGTGATGATGTGGCGGGCTTTGTAATTGATAGACTTACAATGGCCATTCGTATTAAAAAAGAGCATATCGGTCCTGCACCTGATACTGTAAATGGTGATGATACAATAATCGAAGGTGTTGGAAAGCAGGCTGATAAAATTATTACAATTCTTAAAGTAAATAAACTTTTAGAGAGAGATTTTTAATAGCAATTTGATGAATACTACACTAACAATTAACTCCCAAAAAGGTGAACTACTTTTAAGCTTTTTTGGAGAGTTGACACTCCATACAATCTCCGATATAGAGGAGAGAGTCCGCTCCCTTAATAAACTACCATACAAAAGAGTAACTATCAATCTCTCAAAAGTATCTTACATGGATACTGCTGCAGCGGTTTTTATCTATAATCTTGAAGATAAGTTCAAAGAGTTGGAGTCTGAAATTCTCTATGCAAATGAGACGCAAAAGTCTACACTTGATTTGGTCCGTACACATACAGATAGAGATGCAGATATAGAGCGAAAAGAGTCAAAAACTCCTCTTCAAAGAGTGGGAGAGATTTTTTATAACTACTATATCGGATTTATTGATTTTATTACCTTCTTTGGAGAACTCTTTGCAACAAAAGCTCAATACATCACATCTATTAAAAAGATACGTTTTAAAGAGATTGCTTTTGAGATTAATGAGAGTGCCGTAAAAGCTCTCGGAATTATCGCCTTAACAAGTTTTCTTATAGGTCTTGTTGTCGCTTACCAGTCTGCCTATCAGTTAAAGGCTTATGGTGCCAATATATTTATAGTAGATATGCTTGGAATATCTATTTTACGTGAACTTGCTCCTTTGATTACTGCTATTGTTATTGCGGGGCGTACTGCTAGCTCCTATACTGCTCAAATTGGTGCGATGAAGATAACTCAAGAGTTAGATGCTATGAAGACTATGGGCTTTGAACCTTTTGCCTTTTTGGTACTGCCACGTATTATTGCGCTGATGATAACAATGCCAATATTGATATTTATTGCTGATATGATGGGTATCCTTGGGGGTATGATTGTCGCAAATGTTGATTTGGCTATTACTCCAGATCTCTTTTTAGATAGATTTAATGAGGTTGTTGATGCTAAACACTTCTTTATCGGTCTTATTAAGGGACCATTTTTTGCCTTTTTAATAGCTACAATAGGGATCTATAGAGGATTGATGGTAAAAAATGATACTCAAAGTATCGGTTTTAATACAACTAAGAGTGTTGTAGAGGCAATTTTTGCAGTTATTGTATGTGATGCTATCTTCTCAATCGCATTTACAAACTTAGGTATTTAAGATGAGAGAGTTAATTAAAGTAAGAGAAGTTAAGACTATTTTTGGAGAGAAAATAGTACATAACGGTCTCAACTTAAGTGTAAAAGAGGGTGAGATTTACGGACTCTTAGGGCCTAGTGGATGTGGAAAGACTACTCTGCTTAGAGAGATGGTAATGTTGCAGGAGTTTAGCGGTGGTTCTATAGATGTGCTGGGTTACAAGATAGAGTCACTATCTCCAAAAGAGGCACAAAAATTAAAGCAATCATGGGGTGTTTTGTTCCAGTTTGGAGCACTCTTCTCCTCCTTGAGTGTTGCTGAGAATATAGCTTTACCACTTGTAGAGTATACATCTCTCTCAAAGGATATCATCGATGATATTGTCCGTTTTAAGATAAATCTTGTAGGTTTAAAGCCAGAAGATGCGAAACTCTACCCCTCTGAAATTAGTGGAGGGATGAAGAAAAAAGCGGGACTTGCACGTGCTCTTGCTATGGATCCAAAGCTCCTCTTTTTAGATGAACCTACAAGTGGATTGGACCCTATATCAGCAAGAGAGTTCGATAAGTTAATCCTTGAACTTCGAGATATGTTGGGCTTAACAATTGTAATGGTTTCGCATGATCTGCAGTCAATTTATGACACTATGGACAGAGTTGCAATCATAGATAATAAAAAAATCGCATATGAGGGTTCCCTTGATGGTGTCCATCAGGCAGATAGCGAATTTGTAAGAACTTTTTTTAAGGATAAAGATGAATAACAGAGTAAATTATACACTTATTGGTATCTTGGTTTTAATTGGTATCAGTATGATACTTGGCTTTACATACTGGATGTTAAAACCTGCAGCAGACAAGGAGACACAGAAGTATCTTATCTACTTTAATGAGTCTGTTTTGGGTCTGAATATTGATGCTCCGGTTAAGTATAGAGGGATCAATGTAGGTAAGGTTACAAATCTGCGAATAAATCCTCAAAATACAGAGCAGGTAGAGGTGACTGTTACAATTTTAAAGACAACACCTATTAAAGAGAATACAGTAGCTAAATTAACAGCACAAGGGATCACTGGACTTACCTATATCAATCTGACTCAGGGTGCAAATGATGCACCACCACTCAAGGCTAAAAAGGGGCAGAAGTATCCTGTTATTAAATCTGTTCCATCCTTCTTTGAACACTTTGAGCGCTCATTGGGTTCGGTATCATCCAAGCTCTCATCAACTCTAGAGAGAACAAATATGCTCTTAAATGAGAAGAATCAAGAGGAGATATCTAGAACCTTAGAGAGAACAGCTAATGTTATGCACAAGATAGATAGACTTCTTGATGAGAAGACTATTAAACATCTTCAAAGCTCTATGGCTAACCTTGACTCTTTTACATATAAATTAGACAGAGCAATGCCAAATATTGACAAACTAGTAGATAACTCTATAGCATGGGAAAATAATATAGACAACTCTCTCTCCTCTATCAGTTTGAGTTACTTGAGTATTAAGAGTTCTATGGAGGAGTTTGAGAGAGCTCTCTCTAGTGGAGAGTTTAATCTCAAAGCTATCTCAAACGAGTTCGTTCCGACAATGAACAATACATTTTTAGAGATGCAAGGTGTGATGGTTGAGTTAGAGAATCTGCTCAAACACTATCAGAGAAGTCCGGCAGATATTCTTTATAAAGAAGAAGAGATACAAAAAGCTCCAGGAGAGAAATAGATGAAAACAGTAATATTAACTTTAGCACTTCTTTTTAGTGCATGTACAACAACACTCCCTTCCGTTGAGGAGTATAGAGTAGCTCCAAAGCTCTCATTAGAGAGTGCACAGGGAGAATCTCTTTGTAAAGAGAGCTCTTTAAAAGTCTCTGAGGTCTTTGGAAACAGCTTTTTAAAATCAACAGATATGCACTATGTGATAGGAGAGTATAAAGAGCTTACGTTTAATCAATCTGCATGGTCAGACTCCTTGGCTAAACTACTTACATCTGAGATTTTAAAGGCTCTTAGAGAAGCGGATATCTATCATAATGTAGAGAGTTATCGTTCACGAAGTGATGCTCAGTATGTTTTAGAGAGCAGTGTGAATGATTTTATGCAGTATTTTGACAAAGATGCAAAAGAGTCTTATGTTATTGTAGATATTACAATGACTCTTGTTGATGTAAAGAGCTCTAAAGTAGTGACAACAAAGAGATTTTATAAACGACTCAATGCAAAAGAGGCAGATGCAAAAGCTGGAGTTGAGGCACTCAATAGTGCCTTTAAAGAGGTTCTGTATGAGGTAGTAGAGTGGTTAAAGAGCAGCTGTTAATGATACCTGAGAGTGAGTATAAAAAGCGAAGAGAACGACTAGCTAAAAAGTTAAAGCCCGACTCTTTGAGTCTGCTCTTTAGTGCTTCAAAGAAAGTACGCTCCAATGATACAGAGTACCCTTTTAGACAAGATAGTAATTTTTACTACCTTTGTGGTTTTAAGGAGGATAGTGCCGCGCTGCTCTTTGTAAAAGATAAGAACAGTAAAACCAAAACCTACCTCTTTGTTGCAAAAAAAGAGCCTCTTGAAGAGCTTTGGAATGGTAAGCGTCTTGGTGTAAAAGAGGCTAAAAAGAGCTTTAGTGTTGATGAAGTTTTTGAGTATAGTGAGTTAAATGGCAAAATTAAAGAGTTTATGAGTGGTGTCTCTAGACTCTATTATGATTTTAAACTTGACTACTCCAAGGTAAAGCTTGTAAAGCGCTACTCCAAATCTATCTATACTATTGAAAATATTGCACTTCTTATTGAGCGAATGAGACTTATAAAGTCCGCTAATGAGATAAAGTTGATAAAAAAGGCCATAGCAATTACCAAAGAGGCACACCATAGGGCGATGAAGATGGCTGCTACTTTGAGTTATGAGTATGAACTTCAAGCAGAGATTGAGTATCTCTTTAAAAAGAGTGGAGCACAGAGTGATGCCTATACATCCATAGTTGCTTCGGGTGATAATGCAAATACTCTGCACTATATCTCAAATGATGCAAAACTTCTCAAAGATACCTTGATATTAATTGATGCAGGGTGTGAGTATAGATACTATGCAAGTGATATAACACGAACTATTCCCTCTTCTAAAAAGTTTACAAAAGCGCAAAAAGAGATCTATGGCATGGTTTTAGAGGTACAAAAAGAGATAATCTCTATGATAAAACCAGGTATCTATCGCAGCGATTTACAGCGTAGAGCGGAGCATCTATTATGTAAAGGGATGGTTGAACTTGGAATACTAAAAGGGAGTGTTTCTAAGCTGCTAAAACAAGAGGCACACAAGAAGTACTATCCTCATGGTATTGGACACTGGATGGGACTTGATGTGCATGATCAGGCACCTTATAGAGATAAAAACTCTAAAGAGATAGCACTCAAAGCAGGTATGGTTTTAACTATAGAACCGGGGGTATATCTACCTAAAGATGATAAAAGTATACCGAAAAAATATAGAGGTATCGGAGTTCGAATAGAGGATGATATCTTAATAAAAAAAGATGGATATGAAAATCTCTCAAAAGAGATTTTCAAAGAGATTAAAGATATAGAGTCTCTAATCTCATAGAAGTGCTATTTAGCTTTTTCAGAGAAGACTTTATCTTTAAAGTCTTTGAGTTTTGCTTTTAACTCATCAAAGAGTTTCTCAGCTTTGTTTTTACCTTTAATCTCTTTTCTAACATGTTTAATAACAGTGTGAAGAGATTTGTATGTATTGTCAGAGTGGCTTACATAGCCGAGCGCTTCTGCAACATCTAACTCATTTTCTGCAGCATCAAGATACTTGAGTGCTTCCTCTTTTTTGCCATTTTTAGAGAGGTTTGCTGAAACATAAATCAAGTCTGTTGCTTTAAGTAGTGGAAGAGGAATAATCTCTATACTTTTATCAAAAGTTGAGAGTGCAAGTTCTAAGACTCTTTTTGCCTCTTGTGCATTTCCATCGTGAATATACTTAGCTGCCAGTTTCAGTGCATCTGGGTATGTTACAAGTGGAAGACTTACAACCGTAACATCGATTTCGCTTTGAAGTGTATTTAAGAGTTCACGAGCAACTTGTACCTTGTTGTCATCAAGCAGATCTTTAACACTATCTACAGTTTTAACAACATCCTCTTTTGTTCCAATAAATTCATGGATAGATACGCTACTATCAATTGGGAGTAATTTAGGTGCATGTTTTGCACTTAAAATAACCTCTAGTTTTCCTAATGCTTTTTCAATGTTTTGCGTTGCACTTTTAGTATCATTTTTATTGAGTGCGATAAGTGCCTCATTTGTAAATTTTAATGAGTTGATAGCCTCTTGAATAAGTCTTTTTTGTGAAGCGAGTGCATCTTGTGTACCTTTTGCAACAGCACCTTTATTTACCTCGTTAACACTTTTTATTTCGCTCTTTGCGATAACTGATGTAGAGAGTAGTAGTGAAGCTAAAATAGCTGAAATAACTGTTCTTTTCATGGTTTTTCTCCTAGTAATAATTTTTATAACCAGGAGAATTATAGAGGGTTTTAAGTAACTATTTTGCTACTTTTGTTGCATTTTGGCATTAACTTTCGTAAGAGTAGCTCCAGCCTGTTAGACTCTTCTTTTTTGCCTCATCGAAGTTCTCTGAATCAGCTAAAAAGTCCATAACATGCATTACGGCATAGGGGATTGATTTTTGATCTTCAGGTTTAACAAGAAGCATTGGCATCGGTGTATCTTGTGCTGAAGAGATAGCAAATCCTACAGGCATTAGTTGACTCATAAGTTCGGCAGGTTTAGAGATTTTATTTTCAGCTAAAAATTTCTCTAAAACAGCATCTTGAATCTCTTTTGGTAATTTCTCATCTGTGTTTAGAAAAATAGTAAAGTGAATAGGTGTCTCTTTAAAGTGTTCAGGTGCAGGTGCAGCCATGATAATATACTCGACATTTTGAAGGTGCTCTTCTATCTTTTTTGGGTTTAGATAGTGTTCTGTCTTTATCGCTTTTGCTTCCATAATTTCTCTTTAATTTTTTTTGAAATTTTAGCATAAATAGTTTTGAAAAATGGTACATTTAATGCTTAAGTAGAACAACTAAGGGAGTTTTATGCAGTTTATAGAAGCATTAAAGCTAAGAAGCAAGCTTTTTATTCTTTTTATTCTCATTACTATTGGTCTCATAAGTATAGGTATCATGGGAACTACCTATGTAAACTCTATGAAAAAAAATATGGACTCCCTCTACTTTGGATCCCTCGTGCCTGTAACGGAACTTGGAGATATTATTCAAACATACCATATCGGTCTTGCCGATACTATCTACAAAGCTTCTAGGGAAGAGATATCTACAGATGAGACAATATACTCAATTGAGAGCTCTCTAAAAGAGATAGATAAAAAATGGGCAAGCTACATGTCTCACTTTAAAAGAGAGGATGAGATGGAGTATGTAGCGTATACCGATATGGAGATAAAGGCAACAAAAAGATATTTTTTAAGAGTTTTAAATGCTGTAAAACATGGAAAAAGTCTGAGTAATATCTCTGTTACGACGCTAGAGAAGCAGGTCTCAAATATTCACCATGTAATTCAAAAACTGATAAACTATGAGATAAATGTAGCTAAATATGAGAGAAAGAAATTTTTAGAGACATACCGACATACTATTTTACAGATAGGAGTAGTTCTTACGCTCATTGTATTTGGGATTTTAACAGTCTTAATGTATGTATTTAGAAGTATTCAAAGCGATCACAATAAGCTTGAGTTAGCAGCTAAAAAACTCAAGCTTGCTAATAGGAAACTAGAGAGTGCCTCTTATACAGACTCACTTACATCTCTGCACAATAGAAGATATTTTAACTTTGTTTATGAGAGAGAGTTAAAACGGGCTAAACGCAATAAGAGCTATATTACATTTATGATGCTAGATATTGACTACTTTAAGCAGTACAACGATACCTATGGACATGTTGAGGGAGACAATGCCCTAAAAGCTGTTTCCAAGGTCTTGAAGCATACATTAAAACGTCCAAGTGACTATGTCTTTAGACTTGGTGGTGAGGAGTTTGGTGTACTTCTTAGTGATACTGATGAGTCTAGCAGTGCAAAATTGGCACGTGATATCTGTGATGCAGTTAGAGAGAGCAAGATAAAACATGAGAAGTCACAGGTGTGCGAGTATGTTACTATATCAATTGGAGTGGTCTGTTGTGTCGCTGATGATGCACTTGATGATGAGGTGTTGATATCTCGCGCGGATGAGATGCTCTATGAGGCAAAAGAGAGTGGACGTAACAGATATGTTATTACATCAAATGTTTCGAGTGCAACAGTTCAAAGTGTTGCCTAGTGCCCCTTTTTAAAGCGAAATCCCTCTTCAATTAGGAGAGGACGGAGTTTCTCTTTTAACTCCCCTTGGAACTCCATAAAACTCTCTTTATAGGCTCCTCCGCATCCAAGCTTTTTCTTAAGACGTTTAAGAAGGGCAGTGGCATCCTCTTTTGAGAGGTGAAACTCCCCTACTAGGGTTACTACTTTTCCTCGACGCTTCTCTTTACTAAAGTGTAAAAAGTGTTTGGAGGGTTCTTCTATCTCTTTTGATACTTTACTTTTTCTAGGTGACTCTATCTCGCTCCAGCCATCATCAATGTCTGCACCAATGAAGATGTCAAGTTTTTTACCTCTACTCATTGTTTTTACCTATGTATTTAAAGCGTGGAGTAGTTTTGTTGTCTATGGTAATCTCTTCAAAAAACATGCTAAAGGGACGAACCCATAAACCTTCATCACCATAAAGAGCACGGTATAGAACCATAAGCTCCTCACTCTCACTGTGACGAACCGTATCTATGACCTCATAGCGGTTTCCTTTATAATGTTCATAAATACCTGTTTGCATCTAGAGTACTTTTTGTCCTAAAATAGAGATATCTTTATGAGAGTAATCTCTGTTTTTAACCAGGTTTTCTACATCACTGAGAGTATAAGTATCTCTTTTGTATAGAACAACGATAACTTCATCACCACTTTGTAAAAAGGTACTCTCTCCATAAGGAGTGTAGCGTGTTGCCCCGATACTAATAAGTGCTTTTTTTGGATAGTTACAAGCCTTTATATATGACTTTATATCTTCAAGGGGACCAAAATCCTCTTGCGTATTAATCTGATTTTTTATCCATGCAGTGAGCTTCTCATAGAAATAGCTATAACCATTTAGCTCAACATCTTCACCATAGGCATGAAGCTCTCCATCACGGCGAAGAAAGCTACAGATTGCGTAGCTATCCATAATGCCGCCTTGGCTAAATCTATCTATTGAGAGTATATTTTTAGCAATACCTTTAGAGTTTTTACCCCAGTTCTTTTTGTCACTTATCTTCTCTCTTCCTGCTTCACGAATAGAGCAGTCATTATAAGCACCAAAGTGTGTAGGTGTTATTTTGGAAATAAGTCCATTTTCATACTCAATCTCACACAGGAGTCCAACCTCTGGTTCAGCCTGAACATTTACCTGTTCATTTGGAAGTTGGATGGTCTCATTCGAGAGCGGGAATGTAGAAAGGATAGGGCGAGGACGCTCTGCTGAGCCCTCAATCTTGCAAGGAAGATAAAAAGGAAACATCCCCTTAGGGGCTGCTTCATCCTCTGTTATAATATCTTTAAAATCCTCTGCTTCACCAGCTTGGTCAAGGTGTAGAGCAAAGTTTCCGGCAATACCGAGTCCTAAATAGTCTCTATAGTTCTGCATTAGTTGAGTTTACCAGCCTCTTTAGCCTCTGCAAACTCTTCATAAGTACCTTCAAAATCAGTATATGTACCATCATCATGAAGTTCAATAATACGTGTAGCAAAAGCATCGAGTAGCTCTCTATCGTGAGAGACACAGATTACATTTCCATCAAAGTTATGCAGCGCTTCACCAAGTGCAACAATAGCCTCTAAATCCAGGTGGTTAGATGGCTCATCAAGAACTAAGAAGTTTCCACCCTCAAGCATCATTTTACTAAGCATCATACGGTGCTTTTCACCACCTGAGATACTTACTACAGATTTTTCTTGCTGCTCACCGTTAAAGAGCATTCTTCCAAGACAGTTTCTAATCTCTGCAATGTCACGCTTTGGATCAAATGCGCGTAACCAGTCATAGAGTGTTCCCTCACCTTCGATAATGTCGGCTGTATCTTGTGGGAAGTATGAGTTCTCAATAGTAGCACCCCATTTTACCTCACCACCACAGCTTGGCTTCATCTCCTCCATAAGGATTTTAATAAGTGTTGTCTTACCTACACCATTTCCACCGATAAGTGCAATCTTCTCACCCGGGTTTACTTTAAAGCTGATATCTTTAAGAACTTGGTTATCACCATAGGCATGGCACACATTGATAACTTCAAGTGCTTCATCACCCATAACACGTTTTGCTTTGAAAACGATTGAAGGGTCACGACGTGAAGATGGTTTGATCTCTTCTATATTGAGTTTTTCAAGTTGTTTTTGACGTGATGTAGCCTGTTTTGCTTTTGAAGCATTGGCACTAAAGCGGCGAACGAAAGCCTCAAGTTGCTCTTTCTCTTTTTGCTTTTTGGCGTTATCTAGTTCCATCTGTTTAGCCATTACATTGGCTGCAATATACCAGTCGTCATAGTTCCCTGTAAATTCACGAATTTTTTGATAATCAACATCTAAGATATTTGTAACAACAGCATTTAAGAAGTGTCTATCGTGTGAAATTACAACCATTGTACCTTCGTGACGCTGGAGCTCATGCTCTAACCAGCTAATCGTTTCAATATCGAGGTTGTTGGTAGGTTCATCGAGAAAGAGTACATCAGGTTTTGGATAAAGAACCTGTGCAAGTAGAACCTTGAACTTGTCAGCACTATCGAGTGTACTCATAAGCTCGTTGTGTTTCTCAGCAGCAATACCTACATTTTCTAAGATTTTAGCGATGTTTACATCGTACTCATATGTAGGGTCTTCTTCTACACAGATAGTCTCTAGCTCTGCAAGACGGTTGTTGACTGCATCATCTTCAAAGTTTCCACTCATATAGAGCTCTTCTTTCTCTTTGATGGCATCATAGAGACGCTTGTTTCCGTAGAGAACTGCATCCATGATTGTAAAGTCTTCAAAAGCGTATTGGTTTTGTCCAAGTACACCAACTTTGTTCTGTTTTGGGATGATAACTTCACCCTCATATTCGTTGATTTGACCTGAAAGAATCTTGAGAAAAGTTGTTTTACCGGCACCATTGGCACCGATAAGTCCGTAGCGCTTGTTACGGTCGAGCTTTAAATTAATATCTTGAAATAAAACTCTGTTTCCGTAACGCATAGTTAGGTTTTGTACTGTTACCATTAAATCTACCTAGTATAATATTTTCGCGATTATACCTAAAATATGCTAAAAATTTGGTTATGAATGAACCTCTTCTAGCATCTTGTTGAGTAGAGCAAAGAGCTCTCTTGAGTTATCTTCCATCTCTTTGAGGTGTTTGATAATACTCTCCTCATTCTCTAGACGTCTATCCTCTGTTCCATTAAAGAATGTCAATGCTTTTAAGACATTTTCATGGACAGCTCTGTGTGGAGACTCTATCTCTTTAAATGATGGTGTATTACCAAAACGCTCTTCACCGATAGTTGTTGTCCATTTACCTAAGCGACAAGCGCGATGGTCAGCAAAGTGTGCATTTTTATTGGCTTCTACGATGGCATCATAGGCTTTTGCTTTAAAGATAATATGGTCGATTTTTGTAAGTACAACAAAGACCTTGTCTTCCATCTCTTTAATCTCTTCTGCCATCTCGGTTGCATCTTTGTTAAGTGTTGCCATCGTATCGTTGAAGCTCTCAACAGAGGATGATGCCTCATCTGCAAGCTCTGTCATTGTACTTGATTTGTCAAGAATGAGGTTGGCCTCTTGTTTCATAGAGTTAATCGAGATAGTAATCTCACTTGTAGCCTTTTGTGTTCTCTCTGCAAGTTTTCTTACTTCATCAGCAACAACGGCAAATCCACGGCCATGCTCACCGGCACGTGCTGCTTCAATAGCGGCATTAAGGGCTAGAAGATTTGTCTGTTCTGCAATATCTTTGATAAGGTCGACGATAGAGGTAATCTCATTTGTCTGGTTGTTTAGACCCTCTATTGAGCTGTTACTATCATTAATATGTTCAACCAATCTTTGGAGTTTTTGAAGAATGTTCTCTACTTCAACCATAGAGTCTGTTGATGCCTGTGCTGTCTTTGTCGTTGTATTTTGAACAACATTAAGCTCATCAATTAGAGAGGAGATTTCACTCTGAATTAGCTCTAGCCCATCACCTACACTACCGACTGAGCGCACATTTGAACGGAAGTTGATAAGTTGCTGCTTCTCATGAGCTGCTTTCATTGCATTAATTCCATCTTGTACATTGTGAATTGCCTCTGCAAAATCACCATGGAATCCATTGTCATTTAAGTCGTAACTAAAGTCCCCTTCAGATGCTTTATGAACAGATGTGTTGATTCTGTTTGTAAGATCTTTAATCAGTGCAACAAGGTTTGCAAGAAGGCGTGTAATCTCATCCATCTCATTTCTGATAGTTTTACGTCTATCTACAACAATAGAGAGATCTCCCTCCTCTGTAATATGTTTGATAATACCCTTAAATCTATTGATAGAGCCTGTAATACTTCTTGTAATACTACGTGTGAGATAGAGTGTAAAGAGAATAACACCGAGTGAACCAAATGTTACAACAAGGAGTGTAATAAGTACCTCTTGAACAATATCTGCAGCCTCTTGCGTTGTATAGCTAGTGAGATGATCTTCAAAATTTTTTAGTTTGTTGATCTTTTTTGTTATGGTTTGAAACCAGACAGTAGGGTTGACTCCAAAGTTTTTGTCTTTACTAAAGGCAATCTCTCTATATCGCTCCACCTCTTTAAATGATGGATCTTGTGTCAGCTCTAAAAACTCTTTTTCCGTTTCATCCCTAGCAGTAGTTACAAAGAGGTTTAAAAATGCTTTCTGCTCCGATACAAGAGCTGAGAATTTAGATGCACTCTCTCTTGTAAACCTATCTTGCGCAAAGACATTTGAGAGTACAGCCCTCTCAATACCGGCTCTCTCTTTTGCTGTAATAAAGAGAACAAAGGAGTTAAACTCATTGCGTAGGTTTCTATTTTCAGGTTGTGTGGAGAAGTGCGCAATCATATCTATAATGTGTTTATTTAATTTTGTATAGAAGCTCACTGCATCTTGTGCTGCTAGCTGAAGAGAGAGAACTTTTGTTCGTATATTACGAATAGCATCAAACTCAATTTTTTTAGAGAGGGTATCTGTATAAGAGGAGGGGTTTTTTAAGATGTAATCTTTTAATTCAAAGAGTTTATCATCTGTAAGTTGATGCTGTTTACGCAGGATATCTGCAAACTTTTCCCCTTTTGAACCTAAATAACCAGCACTTGCACCCCTCTCTTTTTGTAGTTCATGTAAAACAGAACTGAGTTTAACCGATAGTTTTATAAGAGCTGAGGTCCCTTTTGCATTCTCATACTCTTTGTAGTGGTCATAAGATGTGATTGTTGCATAAAAAACAATGATACTCAGTACCACGACACTCAATAGCGACAGTTTGTTCTTAATAGTCATATTTGAAAACATATTACTCCATAATCTGATAATTTGTGATTATTGTAACAAAAAATATTATAGAATACAATTATGCAAATAAGAGAAATGAGTTTAAAAGAGTTAGATAGTGTCTATAGTGTAGTTGTGCAACTTCGTAAAGAGCTGAGCTACAAGGAGTTTGAAGACCTTATATATGATATGCGACATATTGAGTATAAAATGATAGGTCTTTTTGAAAAAGATAGGCTTATAAGCTATGCAGGTGTAAATATTCAGACAAATCTCTACCATAAACGTCATCTCTATATCTTTGATTTGGTTACTGATGAGTGTTTTAGAGGAGAGGGGTATGGTGCAATGCTTTTAGAGTACTTAGAAGATTATGCGAAGATGGGTGCATGTCAAAATATAGTCCTCTCTTCAGGATTACAAAGAGAGGATGCACACCGTTTTTACCAAAAAAATAACTTTATGAAACGGAGCTATCTTTTTGTAAAGTCTCTTCTGCCCTAGAGATAGAAGAGTTTAGCGCATACAGCATTTCTTAAACTTCTTTCCGCTTTGGCAGGGACAGGGTTCATTTCTCTGAGGATGTGAGTTATAGAGTGTACCGTCACGATATTTCCAGATACCATCCTCCTCTACAAAGTTGCTCTTCTCATGGAGAACTTTAATCCCCTCTTTATCTCTATAGTAAGCTTTAAACTCCACAGTATTAAAAGAGCTTTGAATTATATCTAGCTTGAGCCACTCTACTGAGTTTGCAAACTCCTTAATAAGTTCTAAGTCATCAGCGAAGCGATTCTCTTGTGCCGTTGAGTAGAGCAGATACTCAGCTTCTCCTTTTACATAGGCGGAGTATCTGCTTCTCATAAGTTCTAGAGCACTCTTTGGCTCTGCTCTTCTCTCTATAATAGGTTGACAACAATTTTGAAATTCTCTCTCACTCCCACATATACACATTTTTATCCATTTTTTTCTAATTATAGCATAGTAGAATTTTATCAAAATTTTGTAATAAACAACAAAGTATGGTAGAATCATATTTACTAATAAAAGGAGACATAATGCAACTACCAGAATTTATGATGATAGTATCATCGTCACAGGGACTCTCTATTGTTCTGTGGGCAGTTATTATTGTAATGTTACTATATATGGCACGCCGTCCTGCCCACAAGGCCATTTTATCGGCCTCTAAAGTTCTCTATCACGCTTTTCATCTTATTGCAGCTTCAATTCTCTTAGCTGAGAAAAAGCTCAAAGAGCGAAATAAAGAGGTGCTCTTAGCTGCCGGAAAGGAGGCAACCGAGCGAATAATAGAGCGAGAGTTTGAACGCATTGATGATTATGTGAAGAAGGATCTAGCTCAGTTTCCGACTCTGCAGAGAAATATATCTGACAATGTAGTCAAAATAGATGAGGATTATCAAAAGAGTACTGAAATTCCACCATCTCCACCAGGTTGGACAAAGGCGATAGAGCCAATTGCCGCTATTCCCCCATCTGATGACTCTATGGTCGTTGAGATTTTAAAGAGTATTCGTGATACTCTGGAGAAGGGACAGGAGAGAGCTCTAGAAGCCTATAGAAACAGTTCAAAACTGAGACACTCCTACTTAAACAAGATGATTCCGACACTGCGTCAAATCAATAAGTCTATCGGAGTGCTTGATAAAAATGTACAGGTTCTCTTAGATAGATCGGCTACAGTTGACAGACATATGGATGAGTATTATGAGATAAATAAAAAGACAGATAAGGCAGCACAGATGCTCTCATCTTCCTCTTTGACACAGTTCTTTATCTCTGGTTTTGTTCTTGCAATTGCTGTTGGAGGAGCCTTTATTAACTTCAATCTTATCTCTAGACCTATGCAGGAGATGGTTGGTGGTTCTGTCTATATGATGGGATTTCGCGTAGCAGATATTGCAGCACTGGTGATTATCTTAATAGAGGTATCGATGGGTCTGTTTTTAATGGAATCTTTACGAATTACAAGGCTTTTTCCTATTATTGGAGCCTTAGAGGATAAGATACGAGTTCGTATGATTATTGTCTCTTTTGTATTTCTACTGCTTCTTGCTTCGGTTGAGGCGGGACTTGCCTATATGCGAGAACTCCTCTCAGCTGATGATGCCGCCTTGGTGGCTGGACTGTTGGGTGGAACAGCTGTGAATACAGCTGAAAATTCAGGTAGGTGGATAACAACGGCAGCACAGATGGGTATGGGATTTATTCTCCCTTTTGCACTCGCATTTATTGCTATCCCACTGGAGTCTTTTATTCACTCTTCACGTACTGTTATCGGTGTTGTTTTAGCGGCACTGCTACGTTTGGGTGCAGTACTTACTCGTTTTATAGGAAATATCAGTCGATATGCAGGTAGAAGTTTGGTAAACCTCTATGACCTGATTATCTTCTTCCCTCTTTGGATTGAGGGTGTTGTTGTCAATCTTGAGAACAAAAGCAGTAAAACAAAAGAGAGTAAAAAGCCAGAGCCAAAAACTCAAGAGAAAAAGGAGAGTAGTGCTAAGAGGCCAGCTGCAAGAAGAGCTACTAAAAAAGCAGCTCCTAAAGAGAAAGAGGAAGTAAAAGAAGAAGAGAAGGAGGAGTCATGAAGAAGTTACTCTTAAGTATTTTAATTATTATAGGCATGAGTGCCTGTTCTGGAGGTGGTGAGAATAAGCATAATAGAGGTGTTTATATGCTTATCGATACATCTGGGACATATACTCAAGAGCTTAAAAAAGCACAGCAAATCATTAACTATATCCTCTCTCAATTAGAGTCAGGTGATAGTTTTGTAGTAGCAAGTATAGATACGGGAAGTTTTAGTGAAAAAGATATCATCGCAAAAGTTACTTTTGATGATAGACCAAGCAGAGCAAACCAGCAAAAGAGAGCTTTTCAGCAACAGATTGATGATTATGTAAAACATGTCAAATCATCTCCATATACGGATATTACAGGTGGAATTCTGCAAGCTACAGAGTATCTAAATGAAAAGAACACAGCTTCAAAAACTATTTTGATTTTCTCTGATTTAAAAGAGGAGTTAAAAAAAGGTTATGTTAGAGATATTCCACTCTCATTAGATGGCTACAAGGTTATTGCACTTAATGTTACAAAGCTAAGAAGCGATAATATTGACCCTAGAAAATATATGAAGCGTTTAGAGGAGTGGAGTGCTAAGGTTGAACAAGGTGGTGGCGAGTGGGATGTCATCAATGACCTTGAGAGATTAGATAAATTACTCAAAGAGTAGGTATAATAGTAGAAATATTAAACTCTTAAGGGTTATTATGAAAATTAAGTCGCTCTATATCTCTGCTCAAGAGAAGAATGCTGGTACACTTTTTGTCTCCATGGGAATGATGGAGATACTTAAACGGAACCTGCATAGAGTGGCTTTTTTCCGTCCAATTATCTTCTCAAAAGATATTAGAGATGGTGATATAGATTTTATACTCCAACGATATAAGCTAGACATGAAATATGAAGATGCTTATGGATTTGATATAGAATATGTCGAGAGTATGATAGCAAAAGGTAGAGATAATGAACTCATTAATG
>Ga0256843_1000747_pt1 | contig 27018 bp, 27 predicted proteins | sample AlvinellametaG_FD_191572 | JGI IMG/M metagenome (GOLD analysis project Ga0256843, IMG submission 191572) | Pompeii worm associated microbial communities from hydrothermal vent at the East Pacific Rise, Pacific Ocean - Alvinella | ecosystem: Host-associated > Annelida > Integument > Unclassified ... | reverse complement strand
CGTAGCCATGGAAGGTATTCGACCCTTATTGGTAGAAGTACAAGCCTTGGTAAGCGCTGCCGTTTACGGTACCCCCCAACGTACTACAACGGGTTATGACATTAAACGCTTACACATGATTTTGGCGGTTTTGGAAAAACGCATGGGTATTAAACTATCGAGTAAAGATGTATTTTTAAATATTACAGGAGGTATTCGTATTGATGATCCTGCTATTGATTTAGCAGTAGCAGTGGCTATTTTGTCATCCAATAACGATGTGCCTGTAAAAGCTTCATGGGCTTTTGCCGGAGAATTGGGTTTAACCGGTGAAGTACGGCCTGTTACTCGTATCGAACAACGGATTTCGGAAGCCGAAAAACTGGGTTTTGACCGGATATTTATCTCCAAACACAACAAAATCAATCCTAAACAATACAAGATTGAAATCAATATGATTGGCGAAGTAAAAGACTTGCAAGGATTGATTTAGCGCATCTCCGCAACAGCCTCCTGTTACAAAAATTCAATATTTACTAAAAGACAACTCCTAATGGGATGTATTGTTATTATTATCTTGTAAAGCAAAAACTTTTTTCAACAAATCAGAGGTGCGTTCATTGAGATCCGTGCGAATTTTTTGTTCTTCTACCGCTACTTTTTTGAATACTCCTTCCAAAGCTTTATTAGTGACATAATCGGTCAAATCGGGATTGACTTGCTGTACAAAAGGAAGTTGATTGTAACGGGTGATGATATCTTTCCATACCCCATCGGCATTTACTTTGTGCAAAGACTGTTGTACTTGGGGATTGAATTTTTGATACAATTGACTAGCTGTTTTTTGTTGAAGATACTCGGTAGCTGCTGTTTGCCCGCCCAATAAAATATTTTTGGCATCTTCAAACGTCATGGTTTTAATGGCATCGACAAAAACAGGTTTGGCTTCTTTTACCGCATCGGAAGCAGCTCTGTTCAATAACAAAATTCCTTGATCGGCTAAATTACCCAAGCCTATATCCCGTAATGTTTTATCTACTTTTTGGAGTTCATCCGGTAGTAATATTTTTACCGTTTGATCTTTATAAAATCCATCCGGCTCCATCAATTTAGTGACTTCCTTGTCTATTCCTTTATCCAATGCTTCTTTTAATCCGGAAGCTATTTGGGCGTTGCTCAATCCTTCTTCGGGTAGGCTTTCAATTACTTGTTGCAATTCGGCACATGAACTCAATTGCAATAAAATGATTATTCCTGCGAGAATTTTTGTTAGTTTTTTCATATAAATATTTTTTAATAAAAAATTAAATTATGACTTACTTTCACGATAAATTTATAACAAATCCATCGTGAAATTTATGCCCCAAAGTTAACAAAAAATTTTAGAGATTTTAACCGGTTAAAAATACCCGAAAAGTGAATGGCTTATAATCAGAGGAATATACTCCTGTCATTTTTTATGACCTTTTCTTTTTTTTCTTTGTTTTCGTTTTTCTTCTTTTTTCTTTTTCCGCAAATATTTATGATGTGCGATAATGGTTTTATCATCGAGTTTTCCGGTAATATCAACTTTATAACCAAGCTTTTTTAATTTTTCTTGGTATTTTTTCATTTTAATTTTTTCCTGTTCAAGTTTAATGAGTTCTTCTTTTGTCTTTTTTTGATTGTTTTTCAATTTGATTTTTTCACAATCAACTTCTTTCCATTCCAATCTTTTTTCATAATCAAAACATCTCTCATAACATTTCCCCGGTTCCGGATGAGGAGGCAAATTATAGCTTTGGGCTTTTAATGGAGAAGCAAATAGCAAGATTACTATAATAAATAAGGCATTTTTTAATTTTACAAAAAGTTTGTTCATGATTTTTACCAAGTATTTAGAAATTATTAATTAAATTCAACGACACATTACTCATATCCAATTCTTTACAAAGATAACCAATTTATCATTTAGAATTATATTATATTTGTTACCCCATCTTTTTATTTTAATTCTTGATAAAATTACGGCAAAAGATGTGCCAATATGATTGGTCGTTTAGTTCATTCCCTAATAAGCGTATTCAATCGACTTAAAACATCAGAAGCTTTCCCTTGTAAAAAAATGTCGGTTATTTGTTCCGTAAAATTGGAAGGTGTTAAGTTGATTTCAACAATTATCGCCTTGTTGCGTTTGGCTTCATAAGGCAATAATGAAGCCGGCATTATAATGCCCGTAGTTCCAATTATCAGATAAACATCTGCCTGACGGGAATGATACAGAGATTGTTCGTAAGCTTGAGGAGGGATGGGCTCTCCAAAGAAAACAAAATCGGGTTTGAGCAACCCCCCGCATTGAGGACATGTTACCGGATTTTGTGTCATATCCGCTTCTTTTACCGGAGTAATTTTTCCGCATTGTAAACAGACTAAATCTCGTGTATTTCCATGAAATTCAATCACTTGTTTATTCCCTGCTTTTTGATGTAGATTATCGATATTTTGGGTGATAATCGCTTTGAGCAATCCATTTTTCTCCCATTCGGCCAATACATAGTGAGCCGGGTTAGGCCGGGCTATATCAATTACATTGTAAAACATATCTTTGATAAGTGGCCATGCTTTTTCCGGATTTTTCCTAAAATAATCTATTTCTAAAATAACCGGATCGTATTTATCCCATATACCGCCTTTTCCTCTAAATGTAGGAATACCACTTTCGGCTGAAATACCTGCACCGGTAAAAGCCGTTAAATGACGGGCATTTTTAAGAATTTGGGCAACTTTTTTCAATTCACTCATTTTTCGTAAATTTACTTTTTATATAAGATTTTTGTTTTAAATACTAAATTATGAAAAAAATCCTATTTCTATCACTTTTATTCCTTTTATCATGCAGCAAAGATGAAACTTCTGATGAAAATAAATCATTTTTCACAGATGATAATCGAAATTTCTATATGGGTTTCAGCACTTGGCCTTATGCGCTTACTACTCAAGCATATAATGATACTTATCAATTTATCAATAGAAATTCCGATATTTATGAAGAAATAATTTCACCAAAAATTCCTTGGGATGCATGGATAAACAACACAGCGCTACCAGCTGAATTTACTAATGAAGTTTATCGTTGTGTCAATCATAAAATACCGGGAAAAAAACTGGTTTTATCAGTTAGCGTTTTGAGTATTTTTAAAAATGACTTAGCTCCTGATTACAACGGTTATATTCCGACTTATACCTATTTTTCTGATAGTGAAATTGAAAATGCCTACTTTAAACATCTTAAATATTTGATAGAAATGCTCCAACCTCAATACTTAATTTATGGTATTGAAATGAATGAATTATATATTCGAAATCCTTCACAATGGCCTTACTATAAAATTTTAATGAACCATATCCGGCAACGCTTAAAAACAGAATTTCCCGATTTGCCCATAGCTGAATCCATTTCATTACATTCATTGTACTTATCTCCATTGTCTAACGCCTCAAACTATCAAAATGAAATATTTAACTATGCTAATCAAATGGATTTTGTTCCCATCAGTTTTTATCCATTTTTCAACGATTTGAAAACTTCCGGAGAATTTCATGCTGCTTTTGATTTTTTATTATCCCATATTAATAAGCCCATTGCTATTTCTGAAACAGGCATGAATGCTGAAAACATTGATGTAGATGTATATAATTTTCATCGAACTGGGGACGAAAACCGCCAAAATGAATATTTAAAATCCCTACTTTTAATAGCTCAAGAACATCAATTTGAATTTATTATTTGGTGGACTCATCGCGATTATTATGAAACATGGCAAGCATTACCATCCGAAATTCAAAATTTAGCAAAAATATACTTATCATGCGGTTTGGTAAAAAATAACGGAACCTACCGGCCGGTATACAATTCATGGAAAGAAGTAGAAAGTATACCCAAAAAAATCAATTAAGGCAATAATGCGTTTGAGGATTAAATTTGATTTGTTTATTGTCTAATAAAAAATTCAAGTAGTTTTGAATATCCATATCAAATTGTTTTTGCAATTCGAATAAATCTTTACAACCGCCGGACAACAAAGTTAATATTTTATCGATAATTTGTTGATTATCCATTTTATTTTGTTGTTGCAGACAGATATCACACATACCACAATCATTTGTGTTTTCTTCTTCAAAATAATTCGCCAAAAAACGACTGCGGCAAATTTTGTCATTTTTAGTATAAACAAAAACTTGTTGCAATTGATTTTTTTTAAAATTTAATCGCTTTTCAATAGACTTGCGATGAGTCAAAAAGTTGTATTTATCTCTACGCTGTAAAAATATAATACTGAAAACATCGCCCGAAGCTTTATAACTGAGAATCTTTTTCTCATCGAGTTGTAAAAGTAAACGATGAATTTCTGCAGTTGACTTACCCAATTTTGCAGCGATGTTTTTCAATTGAATTTTAGTATCCAAACGTAAAATATCGGTATAAGAACGGACAAAATATTGCAAAATTTCATATCCTAAATACTTATTTTCGATATAATTTCTGATTTGATCCGGCGGCATTAATATCTGTACCAATGCATGGTTTCGCATGTATTTATTATAGTAAATAAGTTCTTCATTGTCTAAAATTTGTAAAGCCATAAGTGTTTTGTTGACCGGCAAAGCATAACGCTTACAAAAAGTTAAAATATCAAAAGGAAATTCGGTATTTTCGCCATCACCTTCGCCAATATGATAAAAAGCAAAAAGTTTATTATAGACTTCTTTTACAAAGGAAAAATCCGGAATATATCCTAGATATGTTTTTTCCTGATAGTCTAATTCTTTCGGATTCACTAATAAAACAGCTTCCGAATCTTTTCCGTCTCTTCCGGCACGTCCGCTTTCTTGCACATAATTTTCCAATGATGCCGGCAAATCAATATGAATAACAGCACGCACATCCGGTTTGTCAATACCCATTCCGAAAGCATTGGTAGCTACAATAATTTTTTTCTTGTCTGACAACCAATCCTGCAAAGTTTTTTGTTTTTGTTCATAGGTCATGCCCCCGTGAAAATAAGTAGCCGAAAATCCGTTATGACGAAGCCAGTCGGCATATTTATAAGTACTTTTTCGCGTACGCACATAAATAATAATTGTTTCATCCTTAGACAAATTATGCGCTAAAAAAGTAGTTTTTTCTTCTACATGATAAATTTTGTAACTGATATTTTTTCGAAAAACAGATTCTCTAAAAACTAGTGCAGTAGGAATTTGCAGGTATGTTTTGATATCATCAATTACCTGCTTTTTAGCTGTTGCAGTCAAGGATAAAATCACAGCTTGCGGTAGTATTTCCCGCAAAACGGATAATTTTAAATAAGAAGGTCTGAAATCGTGTCCCCATTCGGAAATACAGTGTGCTTCATCAATACTGATTAATTGGACAGGCATTTGGGCCAAGCGTTTTTGCACATAATCATTTTGTAAACGTTCGGGTGAGATAAACAAAAATTTGGCATCGCCGTATTGGGCATTATCCAATAAACGTTCCATTTCATAAAATGACAAACTGCCAGACAGTGCAATTGCATTGATTCCGCGTTTTTTTAATCCGTTTACTTGATCTTCAATCAAGGCCACCAAAGGAGAAACCACCAGCGTAAGCCCACCCAACGTCAAACCGGCGACTTGATAAATCACCGATTTTCCACTACCCGTTGGCAATACAGCAACTACATCTTTGTGATCGAGTACAGCTTGGATAATTTTTTCCTGCGGATCACGAAAAAACGGATAATTCCAATAACGTTGTAATATCTGTAAGGGCTTTGACAATTACGGATGTTTTTCGATACTGTCCAATATATAATCAACTCTTTTCTCAACCGGTCCAAAAGGTACAAAAATCAAGTAATAACCTAATTCCTTATAATAATTAACCAGCTTATTATGAATCAATTGCGCTTGGTTAAAATTTTCATAACGTTCAGCATCCGTTGTATATATCTCTTCCCAAGGAGGCATGATAAATACCAACTTATCATACGGATGAGCTTGAGTAATTTTTTCAAAATCATCAGGGATAGGCTGTTTAACGTACTTTAAATAAGCATTTACATCGGGAATCCCTCTGTCAAAAAAAATCACTTTTTCATCAACAGAATCTGCTTGCATATATTGTTTGACACGTCCTTCCAACAATTTTTTACTGAAAAGATACGGATCTTCCAAAAAAAGTTGTTCAATTCCTTCCTTTTGAGCTTCTTTGATAATATCACGGGAAACTTCGTCAAAACAAAAGAAATTTCTCTTTTTCAATTCATTGATAACAGTAGATTTTCCGGTACTTGGACCTCCGGTAATAACGATTTTTCTAGGTTTCAAAACGAATAATTTTTGCTTATACTGATTAAGCAAACAAATGTACATTATTTTTTTTTGATTTAAAAAAAGAATTTCTAGTCTTTGTTGTTCAACATGGGAACAAAACGAAAATCGCCGTGTTCGGTTTCAGTAATACTTCCATCCGGATTTTTAGTTATCACTTTCATCACTTGATGACCCGTTCCTACGGGAATAACCAACCTGCCACCGGGTTTTAACTGTTCCAACAGGGGCTCCGGAATATAAGGAGCAGCAGCCGTTACAATAATCTTATCGTAAGGAGCGTATAAAGCCAAGCCCTTATAACCGTCACCATAACCCATATATTTGGGACGATAACCTATTTTTTGCAAATTTAATTTGGCTTTTACATACAGTTCTTTGATTCGTTCAATCGTATAAACACGAGCACCAATTTCTATCAAAACAGCAGCTTGATAGCCTGAACCCGTACCTATTTCCAAAACCTTATCTCCTTTTTTAAGGTCTAATAATTCGGTTTGAAAAGCGACGGTATAGGGTTGAGAAATGGTCTGACCGGCTTCAATCGGAAAAGCTTTGTCTTGATAAGCATGACCTTCAAAGGCACTGTCTAACAACAAATGCCGGGGCACACGGGCTATTGACCGTAAAACTTCCTGAGATTTAATACCTCTCTGTTGAAGAATTTGTACTAATTGATTACGCAAACCTTGATGTTTGGGAGTATCCTGCATGGCTTGAAAAATTTTGACTAAAATACATATTTTCATAGGAAAAATAAATATAAAATTGTAAATTTGTTTGACTTGAAATTAACTGATTATTAATCAATAAAATATATATAAATTATGAATAAAATAGCAGTCATAGGTGCCGGCACCATGGGCAACGGAATAGCACATGTTTTTGCCCAATCCGGTTATGAAGTACATTTGATAGACGTTTCAAAAAACGCTTTGGAAAGAGCTTTGGATACCATTACCAATAATTTGATGCGTTTGCTCAAAAAAGAAAAAATCGATGAAGCTACCAAAGAACAAACTTTAAAAAACATCACTACTTTCGACAACCTGCAAGACGGAGTTAAAGGAGTGGATTTGGTAGTAGAAGCAGCTACAGAAAATATCGATTTAAAACTGAAAATATTTAAAGATTTAAGTGAGTTGACACCTCAAAATGTCATTTTGGCCACGAACACCTCTTCTATTTCCATTACCACGATTGCTTCAGTGACTAACCGGCCCGATAAAGTGATTGGTATGCACTTTATGAACCCGGTCCCTATTATGAAGTTAGTAGAAATTATCAAAGGCTATTCCACCTCCGAAGAAACTTACCGTTTGGTAGAGGAATTATCTGAAAAACTAGGCAAAGTTCCGGTAGAAGTCAATGATTATCCCGGATTTGTAGCCAATCGAATTTTGATGCCGATGATTAATGAAGCCATCGAAACATTATATAATGGTGTAGCCGGTGTTCAAGAAATAGATACCGTGATGAAATTAGGTATGGGACATCCGATGGGCCCGTTACAATTGGCCGATTTTATCGGATTAGATGTATGTTTAGCTATCTTAAATGTCATGTACAACGGCTTTAAAAATCCGAAATATGCACCCAATCCTTTATTGGTAAAAATGGTAGAAGCCGGCAAATTAGGCGTAAAATCAGGTGAAGGCTTTTACGATTACAGCGAAAGCAAAAAAGCAGAAAAGGTTTCTCCCCAATTTTTAAAATAATTTTCACTCCTAAATACTTGGAATTGAGTTTGTCATAAAGCAGTTTTACGGCAAACTCAATTTTTTACAAAAAAAAATTATTTTGTTTTGCTAAAATTAAAATTGTTTATATATTTGCACGCCTAACAAGAAAGCCTGACCTGGTAGCTCAGTAGGTAGAGCATCTCCCTTTTAAGGAGAGGGTCCTGAGTTCGAGCCTCAGCCAGGTCACTTTTTTTTTAAATTTGAAATAATTACAACCGACCTGGTAGCTCAGTAGGTAGAGCATCTCCCTTTTAAGGAGAGGGTCCTGAGTTCGAGCCTCAGCCAGGTCACTACCAAAAAGTTAGGCAATTCAAGCTTAACTTTTTTTGTTTAAGCGCACGTGGTGGAATTGGTAGACACGCCAGCTTGAGGGGCTGGTGGCCGTTTAGGCCGTGCAGGTTCAAGTCCTGTCGTGCGCACAACCTTCTTTTACTTTTCCTATTATTTTACTTTATAGAATTGTTATATCTTTGCAGCTGAAAACATAAATAATAAAAGATTGATGAAATTTGCCATATTAGCATACGGACACCCTCTATTGCGAAAAATAGCCAAAGATATACAACCTGATGAACCAGGATTACAAAAATTGATTGACGATATGTTCGAAGCCATGTACGAATCCAACGGGGTTGGATTGGCGGCACCGCAAATAGGAAAATCTATTCGTCTTTTTGTAATAGATGCCGAACCTTTTACCGACTTAGACGAAGATATAACTCCCGAAGAAAAGGAGAGATTAAAAGGTCAAAGAGTTTTTATCAATGCACAAATTATTGAAGAAACCGGACAAGAAAAAGAATTTACCGAAGGTTGTTTGAGTATTCCCGGAATCAATGAAAATGTAAAACGAAAAGAGAAAATCAAAATCACATACCTGGACAGGGATTTTAAACCGCATACTGAAGAAATCGATGGAATTTTGGCACGTGTTATTCAGCATGAATATGACCATTTGGAAGGAAAATTATTTACCGATCATCTCAGCGCCTTTAAAAAACGATTGCTCAAACGTAAATTGGAAAATATCAGCAAAGGAAAAGTCAATGTCGATTACAAAATGAAATTTCCCAAAAAGTAACACTGTGAATAAACTTTATATTGCCCTACTGCTTTTATTGGTATTTTCTTGCAAGCAAACCCCTAAACATACCCCATTTTCAAAAGCACCGCTTACCAAATATGCCGGATTTTTTTCTTTTGAAAAACACAATGATTTCAGCCTTTTACGAATTCGTCCAACAACATCTGCAAGTGATAACGAACAAGTTTATGTATTATCACGTTCTTACAATAATGTTCCCGACAGTTTAAAGAGCATTTCTTTTATAAAAATTCCGGTAAAAAATATGGTTGTTACCTCCACTACACATTTGCCTGCACTGACAATGCTGCAAGAAGAAAATGCCTTGTCGGGGTTTCCGGGCACCCGCTATATTTCATCCCCTTCTATTCGAAAAAAAATTGAGGAAAACAAAATTAAAGAAACCGGTTTCCAAGGACAACTCAATATCGAAACAATTTTAAACCTACAACCGGAATTGCTGATGCTTTCAGCCGGTGCCGAAAACCAAAACATCGAACTTTTAAAGAAAAACGGTATTCCGGTACTATACAATGCCGATTGGCTGGAAAGTACGCCTTTGGGCCGAGCAGAATGGATTAAGGTATTCGGATTATTGTTTGACAAAAGCCGGCAAGCAGACAGTATCTTTAAGGATATCGAAAAAAAATACTTATCGGTTCAACAGGCAGTAAAAACGCAAGCCAATAAGCCGGTAGTTTTCCAAGGAGGTAAATTCGGAGACAAATGGTATGTTCCTGGAGGCAAGAGTTATGCCGTAAAACTGATTCAGGATGCCGGTGGCAAATATAGTTGGGATGATGATAAACATACAGGAAGTATCGGATTGAATTACGAAAATGTATTGATGAAATTACCTCATGCAGATATTTGGCTCAATCCGGGCATGTACAACACTCGCTTGGCGCTGCAAAAAAACATACCCGAAATACAAAAAATTCCGGCTTTCAAAACGCATAAAATTTATACTTACAACCTAAAAAAAGGAAGTACCGGCGGTGTATTGTATTTTGAATATTCCAATGCACATCCCGATTGGGTATTAGAAGATTTGTATCATATTTTTTATCCGCAAGCACAAGCATATTCTTTTCATTTTTATGAACGATTACCCTAAGGCTTAAACCGGCAAATATTTATCTTTTTTATTTCTTTATTCTAAGGAATTAATGTTAATTTTGTCATCGAAAAAATGCAGATTATGAATCTTAAACTAATCTTTTTAACGCTATTGGTAATGGCTATTGCCGTGATGGGCATCGCCGTAAAGATTATCTTAAAAAAAGACGGCCGTATTGAAGGAACTTGTGCCAGCTTGAATCCCGAAACCAATCCGGACAATAAACCTTGTTCCTTTTGTGGACGTACACGCGAAGAATATGAAGGAAATTGCGATCACGAACTTCACCGTAAAATTGCTGAAGAAAAAGAAAAAGGTGATTTGACCAAATTTTTTGAAATGTTGAATAAAGAAAAATAATCTGAACTGATGATGTTTGTCGTATTGATTTTATTTTTGTTTTTCAGTTTAACGCTTTTGTGTTATTATTTTTGCATTTTTTATACATTTATCAATCACCGTTCCTCAAAAGAAACAAAACCGGCTCCCCTACCCGTTTCCGTAATCATCTGTGCCAAAGATGAAGCAAAAAACTTACAAAAATTTTTACCGGAAATCTATAAACAGAATTATCCCGATTTTGAAGTAATTTTAATCAACGATCGTTCTATTGACCGGACTTTTGACGTCATGAAAGACTTTGAAGAACGTTATCCTACCCAAACCAAATTGGTAAACGTACCTCGCAACAATGACAATCGATTGATGGGAAATAAAAAATACGCCTTGACACTGGGAATAAAAGCCGCCCGTAACAATGTATTGCTCTTTACCGATGCCGATTGTAAACCCGCCGGTAAAAATTGGATTCAACAGATGACACAAAAATTTAATTCGGGCAAGCAAATCGTTTTAGGCTATGGAAAATATAACCGGCAAACAGGTTTCCTCAACAAACTTATTCGTTTTGAAACCTTGCAAACCGCTTTGCAATATTTTTCTTATGCCTTAAAAGGTATACCTTATATGGGCGTAGGGCGAAATCTGGCTTATACCAAGGAATTGTTTATGCAAAACAACGGTTTTTACAGTCATTTGGATATTATGTCCGGCGATGACGATTTATTTATAAATGAAACAGCTACTACTGAAAATACTGCTATATGCTCAAATCCTGAGGCTTTTACCATTTCACAACCCAAAGAGTCATGGCCTGCATATATCCATCAAAAAAGACGTCATATTTCTACCGCATCGCACTATAAGCCTTTACATCGAAATCTGTTAGGTTTGTACTACACTGCTCTATTGGGATTTTGGCTCACGGCCATAATTCTACTGATTACCCAAAGCTATTGGCAAATCGTAGCAGGCGTATGGCTTTTGCGCATCATTTCAGCCTGGTATATCAATGATAAAGCCAACCATAAACTTCAAGAAAAAGATTTGAGTATTTGGTTTCCGGTATTGGAAATCAGCCTTTTGTTATTTCAATTGCTTATATTTGTAATCAATATCTTTAAAAAACCATCCCGTTGGGCGAATTAAATCAAAAAATACAAGAAGCTATTGCCGGTAAGCAATCGGCTTATAAATATTTGTTAGACAAGTATTGGGACGACGTATACCGTTTCCAAAAATCGCGTATCAACAACCAAAACGATGCCGAAGATATCAGTATCCAAACCTTTGCCAAAGCTTTTGACAACCTGAAACAGTATAATCCTAAATATAATTTTAAAAATTGGTTATTGATGATGTCCAAACAAGTATATATCGACTATCAACGACGCAAGAAAAAACATTATTTAATATCCATTGATAAGGAAAATAACGAAGTGCTTCAACTTCCCGATAAAGAAATGACAGCCGAAGATAAAATGATATTGGAACAGAGTTTTTTACAACTCAAAAATGCTATCAATCGTTTAAAACCACATTATAAAGAAGTGATTGAATTACGCTATTTTCACGATATGAGTTACAAAGAAATAGCCGAACGGATTGGCGAGCCTCTAAACAATGTAAAAATCAAATTGATGCGGGCACGGAAATTATTAAGCGAGATGCTGATGAATAAACAGTGATGAACAAGACTTAATCCTTTATTAGATTTTCATATCCATCGCCGGTTGGCTTTCAAAATCCAACATGGCATTAATTCATTCAAAAAATATATACAATTCCGGAAGTTAAATTATATTGAGTTTCAGGCACCCCGTCAACCGGCAAACTGTCAAAATTATAATTAAAACTCGTTTTAAAATTCAAATGTTTGGACAATAAAAAAGTAAAAACATTTTGCGAAGCAACCCGGTAATCTCCAAAATCACTCCAAGCCGGCTGATAATAAGTAGTACTGGTAAAATGCATGGTTTTTAAGGGAAGCCATGTAAAGGAAAAATAGTTGCTCCAACGCCATAATTCAGTGGTGATTCCTTGCGTCGTTTTCTCTTTTTCATACATCATGGTTGTGCCCAAATAATAATGAAATTTTTCATTTTTAGACAATTTAAAACGCATTCCGGTCCCCCATAAACCTCTAAAATCAATTTTGGATACCGCATTGTGTTGTCCTTGTATAAAAAATTCGCCTATTATCCGTGGCTTGAAATAATAATTATAACGAAAATGTAAAATCGATTTATCTATTAAATTGTCATTATCCGAAACCAACAGATTATATTTACCCAACAGCAAAAACAAATTTCTATTCGTTTTGTATTGTACATGCGTAGTATTGCCAATAATCATCAACGATTTGGTATTTTTAATCATCGAAAAATCTAATCCTATTTTACCGGCCCAACCGCTGGTATCTGTTTGAATTCGATAGGATTCTATATTTAAAATTTGCGCTTCTCCATTCATAAAAAACAGAAAAAAAGCCCATAAAATGTATTTTTTCATCTAGAATAATTTCCGGATTAACAACACTTGCAAATGTATGATATAATCACGTTAAAAATTAAAAATTTCCTTTAATTCCCGTAAAGCATTGGCCCGGTGACTGATTTTATTTTTTTCGTCATCACTCATTTCGGCAAAAGTTTTGTCATAGCCTTCCGGCACAAAAACAGCATCATAACCAAAACCATTTGTGCCACGCGGTTCGGTAGTAATTTTACCTTTTACTTCACCTTCCACTACATATTCTTTATCCCCCAAACTCATAGCTACTACGGTTCTAAAACGCGCATTCCTGTTTTCTTGTCCTTGCATTTCGGCTAGCAATTTCTGTACGTTATCTTTATAAGTAGCCTCTTCTCCCGCATATCTGGCACTATAAACTCCGGGAGCTCCATTTAGTGCTTCAACTTCCAAGCCCGTATCATCGGCAATGGCATCCACATCATAAGGAATAGCTACTTGTCGCATTTTTTGAAGCGCATTGGCTTTAAGGGTTTTGCCGGTTTCTTTTAATTTTTTATCAAAACCTATGTCAGACAAAGAAATCAATTGGAAATTTTCCGGTAAAATCTTTTGAATTTCCGCTATTTTATGCGGATTTTGAGTCGCTAGAACAATCGGAGTTTTTATTCCTGAAAAATAGTTTTCAAAATAACGGTATGCCTGCCAAATCAACCAGCCTAACACAAACATAACTCCCACAAAAAGAGCCATTTGCTTATTTTGTGTAAAGGGATCCTTTTCCATGTCCGTACCGTATTTTAACATCAATACATAGGCAGTTGAATTGGCCAAGAAATGAATCAAAATCGGATAGAAAAGACTGCGGGTTTTCCAATACATATATCCCAACCAAAGGCCTAAAATAAAAGCATATAAAAATTGCCAGGGATTCATATGAAATACCCCGAAAACAATGGCCGAAATAACAATAGCTTTATAAGGGCTGTATTTTTTCAACAATGCTTTTAAAATGATTCCTCTAAACAAGGTTTCTTCAAAAATTGGCGCTGCTACCGCCAAAGCTAAAAAAGCAGCGATTTTATTAGAGAAAATATTTTCCATGCTTTTTTGAAGCTGATCAAATATTTCCTTAAAAAAACCTGTGGGTTCGGGCAACAAAGTAATACTCATATTGCCAAAGACAAAAAATAAATACGTAACCGCTATTACTGCCGGCAACAATACCCAATGTCCGGGTGTATACACCAATTTCGATTTTTTGTTGTAAAGCCTTCGTACTACCCAAACCGTTAAGGCCATGGAAAAAACATACGACAGCAAAAACAATAAGGATTGATGCTCCGGAAAAGCATACATAGGAATACTGAAAGGTATTTGAAATATTATTATTAAAACTATTATAATAACAAAGTGCCAAAAAGTAGGAAATCTTTTTTTCATATGAATCATGTTTTACGGGTTATGATAAGGATGATGGTTTAAAATAGCCAATCCCCTGTAGAGTTGTTCTAAAAAAATAACACGCACCAATTGATGCGAAAAAGTCATCTGCGACAGCGCCAATTTATAATTAGCTCTTTTATATACTGCTTCTGAAAAACCGTAAGCGCCTCCAACAACAAACAGCAAATTTTTTATCCCGCTGTTCATCTGTTTTTGCAAAAATGCAGCAAATTGTTCCGAAGTAAATTCCTTGCCTTTTTCATCCAATAAAACAACAAAATCCGATGCATTCAATCGATCGAGTATCAATTTGGCTTCTTTATCTTTCACCTGTTCCGGGCTCAAATGCTTGGTGTTTTTTAAATCGGGAATTACTTCCACTTCCAAACCGGTAAAGCCTTTGATTCTTTTAACATACCTGTCAGACAACTCCTGCAAAACTTTATCGTTGGTTTTTCCGTTAAGCAATAATTTGATTTTCAAAATCTGATTTTTTGCAAATATAATATATTTATGGATGAAACTTATGTTTGGCGAAGATTGTAACTTCTCTGAAACTTATCACATAAATGTATTGAAAATCAATAGTTTGTTGCAAGTTATAGAAATTAAAGTTCAATATTGACAAAAAATTCTTATTTTTGAGTACCTCAATTAAAACCTCAGAAATAATGAAAAAACTTCTCTTCTACTTTTTTATCCAATTTATATTTATCAGTACATTTTTTGCTCAGAGCAATCAATATTTACACTTTGACGGACAAGACGATTATGTACAAGTAAACAATATTGTTTCCGAACTAAACGCTGCCACACAAATCAGTATGGCCGGATGGTTCAAAAGTGATGAATTACGCTATGGCGCGGGCATGTTAAGCATACGGGGTGGCGGTTCAGGAGACACGATGTATATGCTTGAACTAAACAACGGAAAAATTGAATGCCGGATGTTTGTCAACGGGCATATGTACCAATATGTCGCACCAGCCGGAACGGTTCAACCCGGTGTATGGCAACACTACGCATGGGTATGGGAAGGTAACAGTGTAAAACTTTATCTCAACGGAAATCTTTTAGGCTCATCAGGAGCTTCCGGGGGAAGTTTTTCAGGAATTGATAAACCTTTTAGTATCGGCAAAAGCTTATTATCAGGATACAATTTTGTATACAAAGGCGGTATTGATGAAGTGAGTTTATGGAAAAAAGCTCTTAGTCAAACCGAAATCCAAAACATGATTAACAATGAACTTACAGGTAATGAAACCGGCTTAGTGGCTTACTACAAATTCAATCAAGGAATTCCCGGTGATAACAATACCTTTATCGATCAATTATTATCCGAAACAAGCAATTACCCCGGTGATTTACACAATTTTGCCCTGCAAGGACAAACTTCCAATTTTATCGGAACCTTAGAACCCGGTTTTCAAGCTATTAATTTTCCGCGTATCCCGGACAAAGTTACCAGCTCTCCTCCTTTTGACTTACAGGCTTACAGCAGTTCCGGTCTTCCGGTGACTTACACGGTTGTATCCGGGCCGGCTACGGTTTCCGGCCAAACGATTACACTGACCGGCACGCCCGGTGAAGTGATTGTTAAAGCCAGTCAGGCGGGTAACACTCAATATGCACCTGCACAAGATGTTTATTCCCGTTTTCAAGTATTTGATCCGGCCGGTGTCTTACCAGAAATCAGCTTACAAAATCCGGTTGTCAATCAGCCTTTTTATATGCATGACTTAATAGCGGTTCCGGTTGCCATTACCCTGAAAATCGATCATCCGGATGTATTTAGCATCCAAAGTTTTAATGTGAGTATCAACGGCACAGATATCAATTTCACCAATATAGATGATTATCATTATACGGGATGGTGGACACCTACTACTGACGGCACCCAAAACGTACATATCACAGCCGCTAACAACTACGGTTACAGTTTGGACGAAAATTACACATTTGATATCATTTTAAACAACAACAATGATATTAACAATGTGATAATAGCCGACGATGTAATATTGGATAACAGTCATTTCAGCCAAATAGTAGAAACGGAAGTTCCTGCCCACTTAGGGGCTTTTGATAATATTACTGCAACGTTTAGCGTCAACTGTCCTGCGGGTGGTTGTGATCCATGGGACAGGGTTTCACATATTCATCTGCAAGGACACGATGGTAAATGGCACGAAATTATTCGATATGTCACTCCTTACGGAGTTCCTTGCAGCCACCAAATAGATTTAACCGATTTTAGTTCCTTACTAAGTGGTAAAGTAAAATTAAGATTCACCTTGGCCACCAACGACTCCGGCTATCTGTATAATTTATCCTTGGATTTTCATGCCGGTCAGCCGGATTATCCATACAGCCGAGTCAATGATTTATGGACCAATACCTACCCGTTTGGGGATATGGCCAATTTACAACCTTGTGAGAGTTTTGACATCGATTTTCCTTCGAATATTGAAGCTGCCAAAATAAAGCTTGTTTCTACCGGACATGGTTGGGGCAACAACAACACCGGTAATGCCGCCGAATTTCATCACGACATTCATCATATTTGGGTAAACGGGGTGAGCACTTTTGCCCAAGACAATTGGGTAGATTGCAATCCCAATCCCGACGGCTGCGACCCGCAAAACGGAACTTGGTATTACGATAGAGCCGGTTGGTGTCCGGGTTCCATTGCCCAATGGTTTGACTTTAACTTGGAAAATACCGATATCCAAAACACCTTACATCTCGACTATATCTTCGATGAAAATTATGTAGACTACTGTCATCCGCACAATCCCGATTGCGTAAGCGGACAAACTTGTCAAGATTGTAATGACGGTTTTAACCCGCACCTTATCGTAAACAGTCATTTGATTAGTTTTTCCAACACACCCCTTGATGAACCGGATATAAATATAGGCGTTTCCGGTATTAACAAAACTTATTATAACAATGATTTTGAGTACTTGATAATGCCCAATCCCACCAAAGGAAAATTTTTGATTCAAACCTATGAAAGAGACAGTCCGGACATATACATATATGATGAATCCGGTACATTATTACGAGAATTACATCCCGAAAAACAGGCAGAAGTTTATCCGGTTGATATCAGTGGTTTTCCCGACGGAATTTACTTTGTAAAGATAAAAAACAGCCGGGGGGAATCTAGTCGCAAAATTGTAAAATATTAATTTTCCGGTGTAAAACTTTTCCTTGTTATATTATATGTTATATGACACCATTTTACTTCCGGTTAATGGGAAAAGCAAACCGAAGAATTGATTCATATCTTTCAGTAGCCGGACTATTGTACCCAAAAAGTTGTTAAAAATATCCGGCAAGAACCCGTTAACCGAAAGCAAACCAATAGATTTTTCCGATTGAAAAAAACACGGATATGAGTAAAACAGGTAGCCACAAATATTTATTAATCTATATATCAGGTCGATAGACAAATGTTAAAAAAATATAAATTTTAAGCATTTCTTCCCATAAAAACACTTTTTTGTTATTCAATACGGGTTTGGCACGAGTTTTGCTTAGTGCTAGGTGTGAGATTTTTTTCATAGTTGAGTTATTTTGGTTAAAGGAAAAACCGCTGTAAAATGCGTTACGGCGGTTTTTCTTATCCTTTCAGAATATCTTTAACTTTTTTAATAATTTCTCATAAAAACAACAAAACAGATTAACATACAAGCAGACATTAGGGAAAAAGATTAATTTTTTACCAATAAAAAAAAAAATTAATTTTTTATTATGAAATTAGAAAATAATTTATTTTTGTCGCGCAAATAAACAATAAACATTATGAAAAAGTTATTATTATTATCATTTATTTTATCGTGTAGTTTAACATACTCACAAGTGGCCATTAACAAAAATGGCAATGCTCCGGACGGATCAGCTCTATTGGATGTTCAATCGACCAATGCAGGTATATTAATTCCACGTATGACTGCAAGTGAACGGGATGCTATTTCAAATCCTGCTACAGGATTATTAGTATATGTAACCGGAGAAAACAATTTTTATTATTACGACGGTTCCGCATGGGTTTGGCTTTCGCAAGACAATTTAGGGAACCACAAAGCCACCCAAAATTTGGAAATGCAAGGACATTGGATTTCCAATGATGGAGATGACGAAGGAATATATGTAAATGATGAAGGGAATATAGGTATTGGTACCGATAATTTGTATGCCAATAATCAAGGAAAAACGAGCAAATTACATATTTTAATGAACAGCTCTACTTCAAATGTCGTACTTGAAAGAAACCAAGACGGGAAAGCCCCTTCCGGTTTGGTATTTCTTCGTTCCAGAGGAGACGATACCAATAAAACAGCTTTACAAGACAACGACGGAATTGCTTCCTTTGCCGCTTACGGATATGACGGCGCGGAATACAAACATGCCGGTTTGATTTCCTATAAAGTAGACGGCGCAGTTTCTTCAGGTATAATTCCAACCAAAATCATTTTTAATACCCAAAGTCAAAATGATTTTTCAGAAAGAGTTACTATCAAAAATGATGGAAAAGTAGGAATTGGAACGACTGAACCGGTAGGTATGTTACATATTAAAGGTGATGATGCAGACATCGATCTTGATATTAATAGTAGTAGTAACCCAAAAAAAGTTGAAGTACGCTTTAAAGAAGACGGAACCCAAAAAGCTAAAATGTATTACCAAAAAAATACGGGAGATTTTATTTTTGAACAATTGGCAGGAAAAGGAATGTTAAAATTTAGTATTGGTTTTATTCCGGCTATGTCTGTTGATCAAAACAGAAATGTGGGTATAGGAACAACTACGCCCGAAAGTACTTTAGAAGTGTCAAGTGCTAGTGGAAACATTTCAATTTTTAGAAGAAAGGATATTGAAGATACAGATAATTCATATACGAATGTTATAAAAGGAAAGGATAAGTCCGGTGATTTAACTTGGTATTTGGGTGATGCAACAACTTCAAATAAATCAATAACGCTTGGAGCGAGAGGCGAAAATGGAGATTACTCATTACAATTTGAAACAAATTCAGCAAAACGTATGACTATTGCACCTGATGGGAATGTAGGGGTTGGAGTAACTAGTCCTAAAAGAACCTTACATATTAAAGATGTATTGCGGATTAATCCTTCGGATGAACCTGCAAATCCCTCCGACGGAGATATTTATTTAGATAGTACTAGCCATAAACTCAGATGTTATTCCAACGGAAGTTGGCATGATTTATGGTAAAATCAATCAAAAAACAATTTTTAAAAACTAATAATCAATTTGGCACGACTTTTGAAATAGATTAATTGTGAGATTTTTTTTCATAGTTGAGTTATTTTGGTTAAGGGAAAAACCGCTGTAATCCGTTACGGCGGTTTTTCTTATTTTATAATAATTAATGTATCTTTGCGCCGGAAATTTTGAAGGAACCTATATAATTCAGGAGAATTTTATAATGCGGAATTTAAATTATCAAGTTATCATATCATCAAATTATCATATTATCAGTAAATCAATAAACATATGAAAGCAGGAATTGTAGGATTGCCCAATGTAGGAAAATCAACTCTTTTTAATTGCCTATCCAATGCCAAAGCCCAATCGGCTAATTATCCATTTTGTACCATTGAGCCCAATGTAGGCGTGGTCAATGTTCCCGATCCACGTCTGGAAGCTCTTGAAAAAATTGTCAAACCCCAGCGGGTACTTCCCGCTACAGTAGAAATTGTGGACATTGCCGGACTGGTAAAAGGAGCCAGTAAAGGAGAAGGCTTGGGTAATAAATTTTTGGCCAATATTCGCGAAACAGATGCTATTATTCATGTGTTGCGCTGTTTTGACAATGACAATATCACCCACGTCGAAGGCGATATTGATCCGGTACGCGATAAGGAAATTATTGATATGGAATTGCAGCTCAAAGATTTGGAAACCGTTGAAAAACGCATAGACAAAGTCAAACGCAAAGCCCAAACCGGCGACAAAGAAGGCAAAAAAGAATATGAATTGCTACTGAAAATAAAAGAAAATCTGGAAAAAGGCATTTCGGTTCGCGCTATGGATTTTACAGAAGATGAACGCGAAAAATATGTCAATACTTATCAATTACTGACCGATAAACCTGTTTTGTATCTGTGTAATGTAGACGAGGGGTCTTTGGCATCCGGTAATAAATATGTTGATGCCGTAAAAGAAGCCATCAAGAATGAGGATGCCGGCATGATGATGTTGGCTGCCGCTACCGAAGCGGATATCATGGAGCTCGATACCTATGAAGAACGCAAAATGTTTCTCGATGATTTGGGATTGGACGAGCCGGGTATCAACAAATTGATACGTGCCGTGTATAAACTGCTCAAACAACAAACCTATTTTACCGCCGGAGAAAAAGAAGTACGTGCTTGGACAATTCCTATCGGTGCTACCGCTCCGCAAGCCGCCGGTGTTATTCACTCCGATTTTGAAAAAGGATTTATCCGTGCAGAAGTTATCAGTTATGACGACTATATCAAATATGGCTCGGAAGCCAAAGTAAAAGAAGCCGGAAAAATGCGAGTAGAAGGAAAAGATTATATCGTACAAGACGGAGATATAATGCATTTTCGTTTTAATGTATAAGAAAACAATTGCTTATAACATAAAAATAGAGGCGCCGGTAAAGCGCCTCTTTTATATTGCTAATGTTAAGATTATAAATTATTGATAATAGAATTAAAAGTTTTACTAGGACGCATAGCTGCTTCGGCTTTGGCATCATCCGGCAAGTAATAACCGCCTAAATCAACCGGTTTGCCTTCTGCATTTGCTATTTCTTGTAATATTTTAGCTTCGTTATCTTGCAAAGCTTGGGCAACCGGAGTAAATTTCTCTTTTAAGTCTTTATCTTCATTTTGCTTAGCCAATGCTTTTGCCCAATATTGGGTTAAGTAAAAATGAGAACCTCTATTATCCAGTTGGCCTACTTTACGCCCCGGCGAACGTTTGTTTTCTAAATATTCACCTATGGCTTCATCCAATGTTTTAGATAAGATTGCCGCTTTTTTATTGGCATATTTATCGGCAATATGTTCAAACGAAGACATCAAAGCCAAAAATTCTCCCAAGGAATCCCAGCGTAAATGACCTTCGTTGATAAACTGTTGAACATGTTTGGGAGCAGAGCCTCCCGCACCTGTTTCAAACAAACCTCCACCAGCTAATAAGGGTACGATAGAAAGCATACGCGCACTGGTTCCCAGTTCTAAAATCGGGAATAAATCGGTTAAATAATCCCGTAATACATTACCGGTAACAGCAATGGTATTTTCCCCTTTACGAACCCTGTCCAAAGTGAACTGCATGGCTTCTTCGGGAGACATAATACGAATATCCAGTCCGTTGGTATCGTGATTCTTTAAATATTTTTCTACTTTTTTAATCAATTGATTATCGTGTGCACGTTTTTTATCCAACCAAAAAATAGTGGGATAACCGGTAGCTCTGGCGCGGTTTACAGCCAGTTTTACCCAATCTTGTACAGGAACATCTTTAGCACGTGACATACGCCAAATATCGCCTTTGGATACTTGGTGACTCATCACTATATTGCCATTTTGGTCTAACACTTCCACAGTACCATCTTCTGGGACTTCAAAAGTGGTAGGATGAGAACCGTATTCTTCCGCTTTTTGAGCCATCAATCCTACATTTTGCACTGTTCCCATCGTAGCCGGATCAAAGGCTCCATGTTTTTGAGCATCTTTTATCACCACATCGTAAATTCCGGCATAAGTTCTATCCGGAATTACTGCCGTGGTATCTTGCAATTCACCTTTTGCATTCCACATACGTCCGCCGTCACGAACTACTACTGGCATAGATGCATCGATAATAACATTATTGGGAACATGTAAATTTGTAATACCTTTATCAGAATCTACCATGGCCAAGTCGGCTTGCTTTTTATAAAGATTTTGAATATCCGCTTCAATGGCTTTGCGTTGGTCGGCAGGAAGTTTTTCTATTCTTTTATATAAATCGGCTAATCCATTATTGGGATTAAAACCTAATTCATCCAGAACATCTGCATATTTATCTAAAACATCTTTGTAATATTCTTTTACGGCATGTCCGAACATTATCGGATCGGAAACTTTCATCATGGTTGCTTTCAAATGCAAGGAAAACAAATTATCCAAATCTTTAGCATTTTTTATTTCTTGGGCATAAAAATCACGCAATGCTCGAGTATTCATATAGGTAGCATCCAATACTTCATCTTTTTGAGCATGTAATCCGTCTTTGAGCAAAATTTCGTTGCCTTTATTGGTTTTTAACATGATTTTAAAATCGGTTTCTGCCGGCATATTAACCGATTTTTCGTTTCCGTAAAAATCACCGGCTTGCATATGTGCCACATAAGTTTTAGAATTTTTGGGCCAAGCTTTCATCATTTTATGCGGATTTTTTTGGGCAAAACGTTTTACACTTTCGGCAGCACGTCTGTCGGAATTTCCTTGACGTAATACAGGGTTGACCGCACTTCCCAACAACTTGGCAAAACGCTGACGTAATTCTTTTTCTTCATTGGTCTTGGGTTCTTCCGGAAAATCGGGAATATTATAGCCTTTGGCTTGCAGTTCTTTTACTGCAGCTTGCAACTGCGGAATAGAAGCACTGATATTGGGTAATTTTATAATATTGGCATCCGGACTTAAGGTGAGTTCTCCCAAATAAGCCAAATCATCGGGTTTTTGTTGTGATTTGTCCAATTTATCGGGAAAATTCGCAATGGTACGCCCGGCCAGTGAAATATCTTTGGTATCCACTTCAATTCCGGCTGCTTTGGCAAAAGCTTTAATAATAGGCAGTAATGAATAAGTAGCTAAAGCCGGAGCTTCATCTACTTTTGTCCAAATAATGGTAGGTTTTTTATGGGTCATAATCGGTTTGTTTTATTTAAATCTTTGTTATTTTTTCATAGTCGCTCAAATTTACAAATAAATTCGTTATTAAAACAAGAAGAAAACGATATAATTCAAATAAATTTTAAGATTCTAGGTATGATCAATCTTGCATTTTATATACCGGATAAATCCTCTTTTTGTTTTGTGATTTTAGGTTAATTTAACCTATATTTGTCTTTTAATAAATTTGGTTAAATGAAAAATATATATATTCTTATTTTATTAACAATCAGTCTTGTATCATGTTCAACCTCTGAGAATAAAAAAGCAAATCTTATCGTAAAAGGCCAAGTAAAAGGCTTACGTTTAGGAAATTTGCTCATCAAACAAATGCTTAACGACAGTTTGGTTTCCATTGACTCCATTAAAGTCGACGGTGAAGAGCATTTTGAATTTCACACAAACATTGACGAACCGCAAATGATGTTATTGGAATTACCGGAAGTAAAAGACGACAAAATTTTATTTTTTGCAGCCCCTCAGGACACGATTAAGATATTCGCTTATGTAGAAAGTTTTGGTATCAATCCCCGTATTAAAGGCGGAATTAACCAGCAACAACTCAATACTTTTAACCAAATGATAAAACAATTCAATAATAAAGAAATGGATTTGTTTAAAGCGGAATTTGATGCCCGTAAAAATTATCTATTAAAAGAAGCCGACAGTTTAAAAAAAGCATTAGAACGGCTACAACACAAACGTCAATTATATACACTTAACTTTATTTTTCAGAATAAAAACCACGCTATTGCTCCTTATATTGCCATGATGAATTTTTATGACAATCCGAAAGCTTTGGATACGATATATAAAGTTTTACCCGAAGCTCAAAAAAAATCTATTTATGCCAAAGAAATAAAAAAAATATTAGTGCACAATCCTTCTTAATCCCATGAATTTTATAAAAAATTTAGCTTTTGCTTCTGTTTTATTTCTCTTGATAAATAACAGTTTTGCACAGCGTTCGGGTGTAGAAATTTCAGGTGACATTATTCAAGTTTCTCTTCCGGTATTGGCATTAGGTTCTACGTATTTTTATCCGGCTAATGATAAACCCCATTGGCAATTCCTCAAAACTTATGCTTTAGCCACCATCATTACACGGGGATTAAAACCTTTGGTAAACGAAACCCGTCCTAACGGAGGTAAACATTCTTTTCCATCAGGACACAGCACTTCTGCTTTTGCAGGTGCTACTTTTTTGCAAATACGTTATGGCTGGAAAATTGGAATTCCGGCTTACTTATTGGCAAGCTATGTTGCTTATACCCGGATATATGCACATAAACATTATATTTGGGATGTAACTGCGGGAGCTTTTATCGGAATAGGAAGTGCTTTAATATTTACTAAAAAATTTCCAAAAAAGTTTCAAACTACCTTGAATTATACACAAGGATATTATCTCGTCGGATTAGATTACCGTTTTTGAATATTCGGCTTTCCTTTTTTATAAATCAGTTCAAACAAAACTCCTTGTATTAGGGCAGCAATAGCAATATAAAGGATAAAAATAAAGGTATATAATTGCCCGAAAAAGCCTATCATCACCGGCAAAAGTGTTAGTTTGATACTGCGTCCGTATAAAAAAGTAACCAAGGCACCATTTGTCAATCCTTTATCTTTTAGGTTTTTGAGCAAAGGATACCATACAAAAACAGGCCCGTGGCTGATAAGACCGGCCAGTAAACTCACCGTATAAGTTCTAAAACGAGATTTACCTTGCAACATTTTGGCAATCCGTTGTTTGGGAAAATAATAATTGATAACGGCCGTCAATAAAATGACAAAAAGAAAGATAGGAATTACCGACAGGGTATTTTTTAAAAAATAATGCAGAGCCTTTAAGGTTTTATCGCTGTCAATAAAATATAAAATCAGGTACAAGACAAGGACAAAAGTTAAAAACTTTATTCCTTGAAATCGAGCTTCGACAGGCTTTTTATCATTTGATTTTTTCATAAGTATAAACTATTAAAACACTGACAATCAATGTAAAAATTAAGGTTAAAAGATTACGAATAACAGTAAATCTTTTGCCGAAAAATGAAATTTCCATCGGAATTTGCACATATCCGGTAGTTACCCATGCCAGCAAAAAAGCGGTTACAGCATATAAGGAAACTCCCATTTTAAGTAATTCACCGCCTAAGATATAACTGATCATAGCATTGCCCATCATAATCCCCCCCAAAACAGCACCATATAAAGTATCGGTAACGGGGTTGCCGGTAAAGACCGTTTTTACTTGTTGAGGGGTAATATAAGTCAACAAAACAGCCGACAAACCCAGCACTCCCAAAATCATAGGAGAAACATAGAAAATATTGAAAGCCGACTTTTTTAAAACGTCTGTAAAAACCGGTTTTTCGGGTTGATTATTTTTAGTTTTTGTCATGATTGGAGCCTTTAAATCTATAATCATCTATGCTTTTATCTTTATATCTGTCATATAAAAATAAGGGCATCAAAACGAAAACCAACAATAAAACTCCGCTTCCCATCACTTTTGCATACAAGCGGTCATGTGTAACATATTGCAAATAAATCCCGTAGAAAAAAACAGCCAGATTTATAATGAATACTATTTGAATAATTCGTTTCATAAAAAGGAAGTTTATTTTATTGGTATAAAATTTTGCACAAATGTATAAAATCGATATAAAACTTTTATAAAAAACTGATGAAAATACTTCTTTTTAGGTATAAGATGATGTATTTTTGGGCAAAAATCAGTAAATAATGTTACACGAACTCAATAAAATTTCAGAACTTGAAGAATTAGCCCTTAAAAACGCCCCTAAAAAATTGGTTTTGGCTGCTGCCGGTGACGAACATTCCATCGATGCGGTTATAGATGCCTATAAAATGGGAGTTATCGATCCCATTTTGGTAGGACGTAAAAGTGAAATTTACCGCTTGACCAAAAATTGTAAACAAATAGACAAATTTAAAATTTATGACATAGACGATGACAAAGCTATCGTCAAAAAAGCAGTAGAATTACTTGTAAACAATGAAGCGGATATTTTGATGAAAGGAAATGTTACCACTGCTACTCTACTCAAAGGCGTATTGAACAAAGAGTACGGAATTCGCCATAAATCATTTTTATCTCACTTTGCTTTATTTGAAATTCCGCATTATCACAAATTACTGGCTATTACTGATGTGGCTTTAAATATTTTGCCTAGCTTGGAACACAAAGTTCATATTGTTAATAACGCTGTTAGTTTTATCCGGAAAATAGGAATTCACAAACCCAAAGTAGCAGCTTTGTCAGCCATTGAAATGGTCAATGAAAAAATGCCCTCCACTTTGGATGCAGCTCTACTGTCTATTATGCAACGACGCGGACAGATTAAAAACTGTTTAATAGATGGCCCTTTAGCTTTTGATAATGCTATCAGTTTGGAAAGTAAAAAACAAAAGAAACTCGGCGGGGAAGTGGCGGGAAATGCTGATATTTTATTGGTCCCCAATGTTGAATCGGGAAATATTTTATACAAGTCATTGGTTGCTTTTGCCGAT
>Ga0256843_1000746_pt1 | contig 27020 bp, 30 predicted proteins | sample AlvinellametaG_FD_191572 | JGI IMG/M metagenome (GOLD analysis project Ga0256843, IMG submission 191572) | Pompeii worm associated microbial communities from hydrothermal vent at the East Pacific Rise, Pacific Ocean - Alvinella | ecosystem: Host-associated > Annelida > Integument > Unclassified ... | reverse complement strand
AATTCATATAAACAGTGTGGATCAAAAATAATCCCACTTATTTTATTTGGGATCAAAAATAATCCCGTTTTCATAATCAGGATTATTTTTGATCCCAAAATAAAGATTATAATATATGAAAAAAATATAAGTTCAACAAATAAAGATATATAAAAAAGGAGATAATTATGGCAGTTGGTGATATAAAAACATTAGTAACAAAAGCTTTATTAACAGATTATGCGGCAAAAAAAGATAATATTACAACAGAGTTAACAATTGATGATCCAAATATGAGAGCATCCGCTTTATCGGTAAAACTATTAAATGATAAGATTGAACAATTATTAGTATCAACATCAAGTGATAGTAATGATATTGATGCTGATGGTAAATTAATATCAGATAATGTTACAGAAAATCCTGATGCATTAATAATAACAGATAATCAAATAATCAATCAAACTTCAGCAGCAGCAGCAGAAGCTTATGCTGAAGGAGGTGTTATAGTAAATAGTGAAAACAATCCATCTATTTTAAATCTTATATCATCATCAGGAGCTGGTTTAGGAACTATTAATTTAAAAGGTGATATTTTTAATATAGATGGTGTTAGAACAACTCCTCCTGGAAGTGAAAATCAATTATGGAATAATGGTGGAATTTTACAATTAAGTGGAGTTGATAATCCAACTCAGCCATTAAACGGTCAAGTATTAATGTATAATGGAACAACTGGTCGATTTCAAGCAGAAGATGTTGATGCAAATGCACCTGAAGCAGAAGTTTACATAGCTAAGCGATACATTGAAATTATTGCTGTTCATAAGAGTATGAATGTATTAAATGTTGATAGCGTTATAAACGCAGTATACAACACTTATAAAGGTAAAATAATAAATATAGGAGCATATACAACATCAGGAACTTGTAAATTAGAAATGTTTGTTGATGGTGTTTCGGTAACAACACCAATGAATGTTTCTAATTATAATAATATGTTTGCACAAGATATAGATGTAGAAAGTGATTCATTATTTACATTTAAAGTTACTGATGCATCAGTAACAACAAAAGGATTAGTAATATTTATTGATTTAAATGAAATTGTTCCAGAACCTCAATCAAAAATTAAGAGATTTATACAATGTCCAGCTGTACATTCAAATGAATCTTTATTAAATACAGATTCAGTTATAAATAGAATATTTTGTCCTTATCAGGGATTATTATTAAAAATTAGTGCATTTACAACAACTGGTTCATGTAATTTAATTACACAATTAAATGGACAAGATTTAATTATGCAAACAGTTACTGAACAAAGAACAGGTGTTGAAATGTCAACAGAAGTATTAAAATTAGATGAATTTAATTTTAAAATAGAAGATGCTAATGGTACTGGTTTAGTTATTATATTAGAAATAGAGGAGACTTAATATGGCAAAAATAATTTGGATGTCGCCAAATATAAATTATAATTTAGGAGATGGAACTTATAATAATCCTTATGGACCAAAATATAGTTCATCAACAACAAGTGTGAAAACAGATTTTGGTTTAGAACCAGGAGATGAAATTAGAATTAAGGGTGATTTAGTATCAGATTTAACAGAAAAAACACATACAGACGTAAAAGTATATTTTGATAGATCTAAAAATATATTATATGGTTTAAATGCAGCACCTTTAAAAACAACAACAACATTTTATATAGTTGAATTAGATATAGTTGTTGTATTAGGATCAGCTAAATATTTAGATACATCTACTGATGGGCGTGTATATTATGATGGTAGTACATATGAAAAAGCAACACAAAATGTTTTTTTTGGATTATTTATTGAATATTTAAAAACGAATGATAATTCATTTACTATGATTGAATTGAATATATCTCAGACAAATATATCAACATATTATTATGGATTTATATATGGTTTACAGTTATTAGATAATATAACAATAAGTGATAACTGGATTTCTGAAACAGAAAGATCAACAATAGTTGGTGAAGCATTAACAATATATAATATAACATCAACAAATAATGATGCATATTTATATATTTTTGGAAATTTATCAAACTGTATAGTTAATTGTGAAAATACTATGTTTATTCCTGGACATTTAAGTTCTAAAAGACACTATTATAAATTTATGTCTATTGATAATACTATTATAAATATAAACCAATTAGGAAGAATTGATACAAATACATATTATGGAGAATTAAGAGTATATGGATCTAATGTAAATATAAATATTAAGTATTTATATTTACAAAAGTCTAATTATTTAGCAAATACAAATATTGTTTTTAATGATTATATTAATCAAGAATTTAATATAGATTATATGTATGTATCAAATACTGCTTTAAATATTATTGATTATAATACTTATAAGGATTCAGTTCATTCTATAACTGTTAAAAATTTAATAAGATATAAAAAAGTAGATGCAGAAATGATACATATATTAGCATGTGATGAAAATGAATTAAATATAAATGTTGGGCAAACTTATAGTATTGGATATATATCTCCTTCAACTAATGATGATTTAACATTAGTTGATTATATAATATCTAAAAATACTCTAAAATATATAACAACAAAAAATGTAAATTTAAAATTTTTAGAAAAATTTAGTTTTGATTTTTATTATACAACATCATTTAATAATACATTTTTATATAATAGACAGAACACAAAAGAAGAAATAAGATTATCGGAAATATTTATAGAATGTGGATATAATAATATTGATTATAATAATGTTGTTGATACAACCCTAGTTGAAAATGATATGTTTAAAGATTTTACCATACCTACAACATTAGCATTACAAGGTCTTTTAACAAGTGAAGAATCAATTGTTGATATTGGTAAAAATATAGATAGACAATTATCAACATTATATACACCTGTTCCAATGATAATTAATTCTGTTAGAGATGATTTAAATTTAAATTTAAACATTATGGCCCAAATAACAACAAGTACTATATTACCAATAATATATAAATATAATAATATTGAAAGAACATTATTATTTAGTAATCAATATAATTATAATACTGGTAATATTAGTGATAGATATCATAATGTTGCGGAAATTATTGAAAATAATTATTTATATAAAACAATATCTCCATCATTATGTATTAAACCTGTAATTATGGATGGTTTTAGATATTATGGTGATAGAACATCTGTATTAGATAAAAGATTTTTAAATATATTCAAATTTAAAAAATTAATAAATATAGAATCTGGTAATTATAAGGTATCATTTAGTTGTTTAATGACAGACTTAGTATTAAATACAGAAAAGATAAAAATAATATTAAGATATAATGATATTGAAAAAATAGAATATGAATTTCTTCAAAAAGATTTAGTAAGTAGTTGGAAAGATATAAGTTTTGAATTTATATCTAATAAAAATCAATATATAAATATTGATTTTGAGTTTATACTTGAATCAAAAAAAACTCAGTTAATAATAAGTGATTTAAGCACTTTAAAAATAAGTTAAGGATATAATTATGGCAGTAAAATGGATAGATTTTATGCAAAATACAGAAGGTGATGGAAGTTATTTATCACCATGGTCTGGATATACAACATATGTATTTTCTCCAGGAGATGAATTAAGAATAAAGGCTGTAGATAAATCTACAATTTTTGATACTGATTGGACTTATGATATTTATTATACCAAAGAATTAGATAATAAAAATTTAAAAAGTTTAGTAAATTTAACATTAAGCACTCAATATGTTTATTATATTGAAGAATTAGATTTTTTCTTTATGACAGGTGATACATCATCATCATCATATACTGATAATTCTTTAGGACAAACAGTATATTATTGGACATTATTATTTAATATACCTTTTCCATCTGATATTATTAGTACAGTTGATTCTCAAAAATATACATTAAAAAGAGTATCATTAACATATAATAGAAAAGCATATAGTTCATCATATCTAAGACTTAGATCATCATCTGTGGTTTCTAATGTTACAATATCAGATGGTTGGATTAATGAAACAACTAGAGTAACAGATGGAACAGCTATAACAATGGCTCAATGTTCATATACTTCTAGTTCATATTTTGAAATAATGAATTTCACAGATTCAAATATTGATCTAAGTAATTTTGTATTAATGCCTTATCAAGCAACAACTCTTTTAAGAACAACTTTAGATTATTTAAATAATACAATAGTAAATATGTATCAAATATATAATAATTATTCTTATAGTGGATTATTTATTAATAGATGTAATGAATCTACTTTAAACTTTCATAAAATAATTAGTTATGGATCATCTAGTAGTTCAACATCATATGCTAGTTTTAGTGTAATGGATAGTTCAACTGATAATAATATAGTTATAAATATTGATAATTTTATATGTTATTATTTTAATCTTAGTAATTCTATAGGAAATGATACAACAACAATAAATATAAAAAATATATGGATATATCAATATGTAAATAATGGTATTATTTACGCATATTATTCATCATTAAATAAAGTTTTAAATTTTTTAGGAAAAATATGTTATAGTTATGGAACTGTATCATCTCCAAATAAATATTTATTTGATGATTATAATTCTGCATATAATCATATTAAATCTATTGGTCCTGATTTTGAATTATATTCAAGAACAGCAAATGGAGAAAGATATACATCTGATGGTTTACAAACAACAGTAAAATTAAGTCCAATTATTATTGGAGGATCATATGGTTCAAATACAATTAATTTAGGAAAAGTTGGATATTACATAGATACAATTGATTATCTAAAAACATTTTTACCAATAACTGATATAATTTTAGCAATGAAATCGAATAGACTTAATTTAGATAATCATCAAATTATAGAATATCCTGATGTTATTAATTTATTAAATATTTCAAAAAATGATGTTAATATGTCTATAGCTACAACAAACCAAGGAAATACAAAATATAGTTTACCTATAATTAATTTTGTTGATGATAATGAATCTTTTAAATATTTAAGTACATCAAATAAATCTCAATCAAATAATATAAATTTAACATCATATCAAACAATGTTATCAAATAATAACTTAGTATATAAAACTATATCACCAAGTATAATGATTGCTGGGAATACTTCAACTACTATTGATTCAACTTTAGAATTTACAAATAAATGGTTAATGCCTGTTGAAAAAGATATTGAATATAAATTAGATTTTAGCTGTCTTGTTGAAGATCAATTACCAAATCAAACATTATATAGAGATTATAATTTTGTTTTAAAATATGATTTTGGTGTTGAAGTTTATAAATCATTAAGTAGTTTGAGTGTTGATAATTGGGAAGATTTTTCAATTATATTTACACCTACTATAACTCAGATTATAACATTACAATTATTTATAACACCAAAAGAAGATACAATTTTAAAAGCATATATAAGTGATTTAAAAATAGAACCAACAGCTGTATAAGGATTATATCATGATGTTTATTCAAAAATATAATCCTAAAGATTATACAAATGCAATTGATAATATTTTTAGTATAAATACAATTCAAAATATAGGCACTACAAGAACGGTTCATAATATTGAACCGTTGATTGTTTTTGAAAAGACTGAACTAGTAAATACAAAATATATATCTGATATAATCCCTATAGATGACTCATTAAGAAGATATAGAGATGAAGATAATATTCCACAATATAATGAATATATAAATATGATAAATTTTAAAAATTATAATAATAATTTATTTAGAATAAAAAATGATAATATTGTATCATTTCAAAATGCTAGTAAATTTAAAATCGATTATAAAATTGATTATATATTAAATCCAGGAGATAATAATCAATTTATAACAAAAGATACTATATTTGATTTTGAAGGATATACTTCACCAGGTCAAGCAGTAAAAGTTCAGTATGCAGCAACAGGTGAAGTTATAACAGAAGTTTTTACTGATAAATATTTTGGTAACTATAAATTAAATTTTGAACTTGAAGAGGGATTACATGAATTAGCATTTATTAGTTATGGTGCAAATAAACCAAATAAATACTTTTATATAAATATAAAAGTAGATTTAAATGTACAGAATACTTTTACTGATTTCTTAGAAGTTTTAGATACTAATATGATTACAAAAAGTGAATTAAATACAACTAAACTCGTAGGAACTATAGAAGAATATAGTAAAATAATTAAGATAGAATTATCTGATAATAAAAGAATTGTTGAAATTCCTACATCAAATTTAATATTAAATAGAACTAATTGGACATATGAAATATTATTAGAAGGATTAGAATTACTAGATGATGGACAAATTACAGCACATGTAACAGTACAAGATTTAATAGGTAATAAAAAAATAATCACAAATAATATTGAATTATTTAAATTTGCATTTAGTCCAATAGTAATGTTTATATAATAGAGAAATTATTCTCTATTATATTTTTCTTGTGTTTAAAATTGATAAACACGTAAACAAATAATAATATATATAAATAAGGAGTTAATATGGCTAAAAACATATTACAAGAAGTAGCAACATTAAATGCTGAATTATTTAATAAAATTGATATTCAAAAAGAAGTTGAAGATTTAAAAATATTAAATAAATTACAATTAAAAACATCAAATGAAATATTAAGTTATAATATTAGCCAAAATAATATAAATTTAGCTAAATATTTACAAAGCACAGATGATAAAGTAATATATGAAAAATTACAAACAGATGAATTAAAAATTAAAGTAGAAGCTATTGAAGATGTTTTAATAAATAAGATATCTGATATTGAATATATTTTTAGAAAAGAAAGAAGAGTTTTTTTAAGAAATGATTTAAAAAGACAAGAGGATATTATTAAATTAAGTAATAATAATTTAGAATATTTTAATGGTCCTATAATGTTACCAAAATTAGATGCTAATGGAAATTTTATATCTTGGGATACAGATACACTACTTCCTGAATCTGATAGAAATTGGATTTATATTGATGGTAAAAATATCAAATATAAAGGTTTAAATCTTATTAAAGCTGGATTAGATAATCAATCAAATAGAATAACAATTGGAGATTCAACTCACAACGAAGTTTATTTACCAAAAGCTTTAATCGTTGAAGAAGATATTGATTTAAATACAGGAATGTTAAAAATTATTACAGATATTGATAATTCAACTAAACGAAATTCAATAGAAACTAATAAAAATATTAAAACAGATGATAAGTTTATTTGTGGTAATGGTTTAGATATTCAAGAAGGTGATATTAATATAAATAATATTGGTAGTTTAAATTTAAATCAAGGCGATGTTAATTTAAATAATGGTGATATAAATTTAAGTGAAAATGGTGATATAAATTTAAGTGAAAATGGTGATATAAATTTAGCCGAAGGAGATATTACTATAGATAAAGGTGATATGGTATTAAATGAAGGAAATTTATTATTAAATGATGCTGATGCTAAAATAGAAATTAAAGAAGGCGATAATACTTTACTTACTATTGAAGATGGTATTATGACTATAAAAAATAAGATTAATATACCTACTGCTTTTACAGCTGATATCAATATATTACAAACATCTGGTTTATTAAGTGTATTAAGCACTGATGAAAGTATTATTAATGGTTCTTTAAAATTAGCTAAAGCATTAACTATTACTCAAGGTGATATTGATTTAAAAGATGGTGGTTTAGATTGTACAAAAGCTATAAATTCAACAGGTACTAATATAACTAGTATTATTGCTGGAAATTTTGAAGTTGGTCAAAAAACAACATTAAAAGATACAGATATGAATGGTGATTTGGATCTTAATGGTGAATTAAATGTTGCTGATAAATTTATATGTACAGGATCTGGTTCTGAATTTACGAATGGTTTAAAAGTAAGTGGTGTGCTAGATGCTGTTGCCAATAGAGCAAAATATGCCGATGTTGCTGAAATGTATTTATCAGATAAATATTATGAAAAAGGTACTGTTTTATCTCATTGTTCTGAAGATTATGAGTGTATGATGTTTAATGAAATTAATCCAATTATTGGAGTTGTTTCATCTAATCCTGCTTATTTATTAAATAGTGATGCTGGTAAAAATTCAAATGATATTTATATACCTATTGTTTTAAAAGGTAGAATACCTGTTAAAACAAAAAGCGTTATACGTAAAGGTAAACATATTATAGGAGATGTTGATAATCCTGGATATTGTAAAGAAGGACCTTCTAATTCACCTTATTATATTGGTGTTAGTTTATCTCAAAATATTAATAATATGGTTGAAGTGAAAGTTTAAACTTTCACTTCAACTCTTGTGTTTTATTTCATAAAACAGGATCAAAAATAATCCCAAATTGTAAAACAGGATTATTTTTGATCCCAATTAAAACAAGCTGGGATTATTTTTGATCCCGTGTTCGTGTTATAAATTCTTATATTTCTATACTACGACAAAAGGATCAAAAATAATCCAAAACAGCGATTTTACAAAAATTGCGATTTCACATAGTTTCAAATACAAAATACTTAAAAATCAAAAAGATTAAAAAAAATTAAAATAATAATATAGAAATAATAATTCAAAAGGATATATATATGAAAACTATAAAATTTATAATATCAGAGCATTGTAATATGAATTGTGTATATTGTGATGTAGATGTAAATAATAGAGAATATTTAAGTTTTATAAAATTTAAACAATTTTATAATTCTTTAAATATAAATGAAGATTATTATTTTGATATATTTGGAGGAGAACCATTATTATATTCAAATATATGTTTAAAAATAGTGAAATTTTTAAACAAAGATAAAAATTGTAAATCTATAAATATAACAACAAATGGAACTATATTTGATAAATATGTTGAAAAAATTATAAGTTATAAAAAAACAAAAATAAATATAAGTTATGATGGTATTTATCAGAAACAAAATAGAGGACATAATAAATTATATATTAATGAAATTATTAATGAATTAAATAAAGTTAATAAACTAATAAGAATTCATAGTATGCTAGTTGGAGAAATGTTTAATAATATAAATAACAATATATTATTAAAACAACATAATAATATATTAGAAAAAACAAATGATAAAAAAACAATAGTAGATTTAACTGTAGTTAGAGATATAAATATATGGACAAAAGAACAAGTAAAACAATATAATATACAATTGAAAGAATATTCTCAATTAATTATAAATAATATAAAAAATAATATGTATAATAATTTTGAGGAAATTCCAGGACTGTTTAGAATTCCTTTAGGAACATTATTAGAATCAGTATTAGTAAAAAACTTTAAACAACCAACATGCGGAGTAGACACAGGACAAAATATAACTAATATAAATAATAATATAATTCCTTGTGAGAGATTTTTAAGAGATAATAAAATATATGATGAACTAAAAAATAATAAATTAAAATTTATTTTAGAACATTGTCATAAATGCTCTATAGAGCATTTATGTAATAAAGGATGTATATATGAGCAAATTAAAAATAAACATGTTATTGAAGAGTTATGTGATATTTACAAAGAGTCTTTTCGTATAGCGCAATATATTATTCAACAAACAGGAAATACATTAATAAAGATGTATATAAAAGATTCACAAAATAAATAAGGAAATTTACAATGGAAAAATTAGAAACATTAAAGAGATTAGTATACAATTTAGTAAATGCATCAATTGCTGCTACAGAATTAGGACATAAAAAATTAAGTTTTGAACTTAACACTGAAGCAAAATTAGCATTAGATGCAATTGAAGAAATTGAAACAATAGATAAACATGAAAATGAAAGAACTCTTCAAATAGAAGAAGAAGAATATAATCAAAAATTAAAAGAAATTATGGAGATACAATTATGAATATAACCAATTTCTACACACTAGAAATAACAACAACTCAAAAATGTGACATGGCTTGTAGTTATTGTTTTGAAGGTGAAGAACTTCAAAACAATACTAAACAAAACAACACTGAGTTAATTGTTAAAAAAATACATGAAATGTTAAATGATAATGAATTTGCTAAAAAATTTAATGGTATTAACATTAATTTTTGGGGAGGTGAACCAACATTAAATCAAACAATGTGTAAACGTTTGATTGATGAGTTTGCGGATTCGCCTGTAACATTTTTCTTTTATACTAATGGTTTAAATGGAATAAATTTAATGTCAATAATAAATTACTTTAATAAAAGAATTAAAGATAATGATAGATTAGCATTTCAAATCAGTTATGATGGTTTATGGCACGATATTGAAAGAGTTGATCATCAAGGAAAAGGTACTAAAGATAATGTATATAATACATTTCAACATATTAAAAAAATGTTTCCAAATATTAGAATAAGTTTAAAAAGTGTTTTACCTGTTGATAAATTAACTTCTAGTACAAATGATTTTGTTGAAAATTGGAAACACTTTCAAAATATTCAATTAGAATATCCAGATATAGATTATTCACCAACATTAGAGTATACACAAAAATATAATATAACAGATGAACAAATGAATAATATAAAAAAACAATTACTTATGATTTCAAAATTAGAATTAGAACATTATAAATTATTTGGAAAATTTGTACTATCTTGGTTTGGAGTTAAAGAACATGTTTTATGTTCAGCTGGAGCGAATATTAGTAATATTGATTTAGAAGGAAATTTATCAGTTTGCCATGGAGCCTTATATAGTCCAGATAAAGAAGATTTAAAAATATCATCTATTTTTGATACTGACTTTGTTCAAAGTATATGCTCAGCAAATACCAAATTTACAGAATTATTAAAAATGCCTGAACAATGTAATGGTTGTTTAGCAACCGTTTGTTACCAATGTCCAACTGTAAATTATAGTAATTCTGATAAAGAAACATTAGAAGAAAGATACCATGATCCAAAATCAGATTTATGTAAAATATATAAAGAATTTGGAACTATCTCTAGAACAGTAAATAAGTTTTTAAAAAAATAAAATAAAGGAATATTATGGCAATTAATGATATAACATCACAACCAACAATACAATCAGAAGATTTTACGTATTCATCATCTGTTGCATACACAAATTTATCAAAAGGATCATCACCTTCATACACAACATATGGTTCTGGTTGTAGTGTTCATAAAACAACAGATCCAGGAAATTTACCAAAATTAGAAAAATTAATGAATAATGATATAATTGATCATAAAGATGTTTTGTCTTTAAAATATGTTTTAAACTCATTAGTTTCTTATTGGAAAACTGGTGGTCAAGAAACAACTAAAGAAGGACATAGTTCTGTTAATACTACAATTGCTGATACAATAACTATTAGTGGAGGTTCATTTGATACAGATGAAACTATTAGTGCTAGTGATTGGAATCAGATTATATCTGTATTAAATGTTTTTTCTCAAACACAAACTAATGCATCTGTTAATACTGTTAATAATACAAATACTATTGATAAAAATTTTTATAATGAATTAGTTGATTCTTATAATGTTTTGAGAACTAGTTGTAAATGTGATTCAAATTGCGCTTGTAATATTGTATGTACATGCAATGCAAACTGTGGGTGCAACTATAGTGGATAAATAAAAATGGATAGATTAAAAAAAATAATTAATCATCCAAAATACAATTTCAAAACAAAACCAAATTATAAAAAGATAAAAAACAATAAAACAATTTTTAATAGACTAAAAAAAATATATTCAATATTTAATAATAGTGATAATATTATTTTATATATAACAGCAATAAAAAACAATTGGACAAATAAAACATTAAAATGTATAAATCCAAGTTGTAAAAAACCAAAACAAAAATTAGATGTCAAAAAAGGATTTGGATTATTTTGTTCAAAAGAATGTCGTGAAAATAATAAAGAATTATTTTATAATCATCAAACACAATCAAAAATCAAATCAAACTTAAAAAAATATAATGTAAAAAATGTGATGCAAGTAAAAGATATCAAACAAAAACAAGAACAAACAATGTTGCAAAAATATTATGTAAAAGTACCATTACATAATAAAGCAATAAAGAAAAAATTCCTATATAAATTAAAAAACACAACACAAATTGAAAAAAATAAAAAAATAAAAAAATTCAGAAAAACATTAATTGAAAAAAACAAAAAAACATCAAAAAAAGATAAATTAGAAACAAAACAACAATTAAGAAAAACACATATAGACTTAAATAAAACTTTAAAAAATAAACATTTTTGGGATAATAAAAAATTTATAGAAGATACTTTTTTAGATGATAAAAAATATATAAAAATTCATAAATTTCAAAAATTTTTTGGATGTTCAAACTCGATAGTTTATATTCAATTCAAAAGATTAAAAATAAAATATAATAAATCTTCTGGATACTCACAAAAAGAAAAAGATGTTGTAAATTTTATTAGTACATTTTATAAAAAAGATATAATTGAAAATATTAAAGGTATAATTAATAATAAATACGAATTAGACATATATTTACCAGATATAAATTTAGCAATAGAATATAATGGAGAACACTGGCATTGTTGTAAAAATGATAAAAATTTTTTAAAAAATAAATATAGACATCATAAAAAAACAATAATGTGTCATGATAAAAATATAGAATTAATACATATATATGAAAATTTTTATGAAAAAGAAACATTAGAATATATAAAAGAAAAAATCAGTGCTTATAATTTTAAATTAAATAAAAATTATAAGGAACCAGAAATATTATATTATCATAATAATTATCCAATATATGATGATGGAGTAATAATAAAAAGGAAATATTAATGAATAGAAACAATAATCAAAAAATATATTATTTAGCAGAAATAGTTGATCATGGAGAAGTATATAAAGTTATATCAATAACAACTAGTCTTGTTAAAGAATTTTTAAGTGGAAACAATTATATAGGATTAAATAGATCAACAGCAATATTAATAGAACAAGCGTTAAATGAAAATAAATTAATACAAATTGATAAAAATTTCAAAGATGATGAAGTTATGCCTAGAGATTTAATTATAAAAACATCAACAATATCTGATTTACAAAATTATAAAAATATAATAATTACAAAAATAAGACAACTAGTAAATCATCAACAAGCTATTGTTGGAGGCATACACATGTATGATTTTATTATTATAAATAATGAATTAGCGGATAAAGGTTATAATATATATGACGGTAATAAAGAAGAAAAATATTTAGAAATATTAGAAACAGGTGATGAACAATTAATTGAAAAATTAGAAATTTATTTAAATGCAATGGATATTGTTGGAAGAGCATCAGCTGTTGAACATAAATATTTAAAATTTTATTCTAATATTAATGATTGTGATACATTAGAAGAAATTGATGATTTATATAAAGAAATGACATTATATATGGATAGTATAAGAAGTTAATATGAAACAATTAAATTTAGGTGTTTTCTATAAATGGCAACCATATAAAAAAATAAACGGAACCTTATTTTATTGTATGGAATATTATTTACAATTAAAAAGAAATAAAAAACATATTATTAATTTCTATATAGTTGATATTAGTGACAAAGATTTAAAATTAGTATATAAAACATTTAAAGATAAATATAAAGATAAATATTTAAAAAAATTAAACATTATCCAAGTTAAACGAACTCAGATTAGAGAACTTAACTTGGATAATACTCTTGTTCTTGATATCAAAACATTCATAAATATTCGATTATTTTGTACAAATAGAATTCATGTTTTTTGTAATAATATTAATGATTTTAATGATAGAAAATTATTTAATTATTCATTTGATAAAACTAGAAGTGTAATTTATTATGGTTCATATAAAAAGTATCAACAATATGATAAATTCAATATTTTAAAATTAGGATTGCAATTTCATAAAACATATAATAATTCTAAAAATAAAATATTTTTTAGTGGAGCGGATCCTAAAATATTAGAAAAATATTCTTCAAAACACTTAGAATCAGAAGTTTTTACAAAACAATTTAATAAAACAATAGATAATTTATTTGAAGAAATTAGTACAATAGTTTATGTTCATACATCACTTGATACAAATAATAGAATAATTCCAGAAGCAAAATATCATAATAAAGAATTAAGAATAATAAATGATACTATAGAAATAGATAGTATAAAATATCGTTTTGAAGATTGTTTTATTAATAATAATTTACATAAATATATTATTAATGATAACGATATAATGATAAAAAATATGTTAAATTAAAAGGAATATTAAATGAATTTTTATAATATTATTAAAAATACAGATGCTGTAACAAAAGAAAAAGAAATAGAACAATGTAAAAGAAGATTAAAAAGATATAGTGATAAATTAAAAGAATATAAAAATATTATTCCAAATGATGAATCACTAGAATATAATAAAGGTTATGATCATGGTTATTGGACAGCAATGGATTCAATAATGGCAGATCTTTTAGATGATTTAGAAAGAGAATAAAAATGAATGATACATTATTAAATCTAACAAAAACATATTCGGAAGTACATTCAACTATAATTAATCTAGATAATAAAAATCAATTTCAAAAAACATTAAAAATAATATTACAATATAATATTAGATTAGGTTTAAATGTATTAAAAGACTATAACACTAAAGGTCAATATTTACATATTGAATATAATAGATTATTAATGATTGAAATTTTAGAATATATTATAAAACATAAAGATAAATATATAAGCATATTATTTAATAATAAATTATTAAAAATTAATGATTCAACTTGGAAATTATTTTACGACACAACATTACAAAATGAAGATCAAAATAATTTACAAGAAGTTTTAATATATTTAAATAATCAATTAGATAAAGTATCATATGGTTGTTGTGAATATTTTGCAACTAATAATTTTAACAGACAAAATTCAAAGGAATATTAAATGACACAAGAAGAAAACTTAAAATATATAGAATTATTAACAAGTACTATAATATCAAATATAATACCACAACATATAAATAAGTTTAATATTGATATAAAAAAAATAGATCAATTAAAAATTGAAGATTTAAAATCAATTAATACAAATTTTGATCTTCCTCCATTTTTAGATTCATTAGAAAAATATAGTAAAGAAACTAAAAGAGTGATTCATGCGTTCAATTTAATTCATTCTTGTTTACAATTCCAATTCTTTTTAGGAAGAGCTGAAAATTACCCACATGATGAAAAAGGAACTAAAATTGATTCACAATGGTTGATTAGTACTTTAGATAATGTTTTTAAAGAGTGTAATCTTTTTGATCCAATATTTTTAGGAGATCCTAATATTAGTAATATTATTAATTTATTTAAACAAAGATTAATTGAATCAAATATTACTAAAATAGAAGAAAGATTAAATATTCTTGATCAATTATTGAAATCAGATATTTTATGGGAATATTCAAGACATTATAATAATCCATATAGAAGTTTAGAATTAATTTATAAAATTCCAAATATGAAAAAAGATCCATATAAGAAGAAAGCAATATTTGCATTAATGATGACTGATAGATATATTAATAGTAAAAATCAAGTAAATAAAAATATACTTACTAAAGATTTACCAATTCCATCTGATTATAGAATACCAAATGTATTATTTAATTTAGGATTTATATTTGAAGGGTTTGGATCAGAAATTAATTTTATTAATAAATTACAATCAAATGAACATATTATAGAAAATAGTGAATTAGAGATGCATTATAGATCTATTGCTATTGAAGCTTGTCAACTTATAGCTGAACATTTAGATATAAGTACAAATGAAGTTGATGCATTATTATTTGATATGCGACATGATAATAAAGCATACAGACATCATATATGTGATACGACAAATTACTAGGATAAAATATGAAAACAAATATGGATTTTACAGCAGTTATAGTATGTACTAAAAACGAGTATCCATCAGATAAATTATTTTATATTCCAATAAAATTTTATAATGATACATCAACATATCCTATAAATGATAATTGGAATATTCAAATTATATTAAATTTTTTTTCAATATATAATAAAATACCTGATTTAAAAGGTGTTGATGTATGTAGTATTTTAAATAATGATGGAAAAGATATATGGAATGAAATAGAAGAATATTCTATAAATAAAAAGGGAAAACAATGGATTTAGATTATATATTTAAATATAATAAAAAAAAATTTGAAACAGGAAATTATACATTATATACAAAGTTAAAAAATTTTAAATGGGAGAAGTCTATTTGTTTTGAAGAATATTTAAAATATGAAAAGTACATATTAGTATTAAATCCAATACATTCATCTTTAGCAGATTACTTAATATCTCAACCAACAAAAACAATATTACAAGAAAAAGAAGATTGTAATTTTGTAATAAATTGGGAACCAATATCACATGATACATTTTTTGAAAATTATAGTAATATGTTTAATTATAAAAAGGAATAATTATGAAAAAATTATTAAATTTAACACCTATTCAACCAGTAGGTTATACAAGAGAAGAAGCTGAAAACACAATAATAGATATTTTAAGATATACACCAGATTATTTAGAAAATCATCAAAATTGGGAAATAGTTAATATATTTCTACAAGATTTTCATCAATATATTTTTTTAACAGATGAAATTGATCCAGTTTATAGAATGGATACAATAGATAAAGTTAAAAAAATTCATGAAGATAATATAGATATGGATGTAGAATTAAATGAATTAAAAGTATGTAATTGTTCATGGAAACATACTAGATTCAAATATTGTCCTGATACAGGAAAAAGAATATTTAAATTTAAAGGAAATTAAATGTGGAGAAGTAAACAAAGAAATAGAATACAATTCAAAACAAGTAGAAAATTAACTCAACAAGAATTAGAAAAATATAACTTAGAAGAACTTAACCAAGAATTATCATATCAATATAATATTGAATATTATGATGTTGTTACTGATATTGAAACTAAAGATTTCTTTAAAGATATTATAAAAAATAAAACATTTAAAGAATATCAAGGTAAAGAATATTTTGATGAAACATTATATTATGATCTAGATGGTTATATTGTAGAGTTCAATTATGATTATGGTATATATAATTTTAATATTCAATATCCACATGAACAATTAACAGATCAACAAAAAGGTAAAAAATCTTTATTGTGGTTAATTGATAAAATGCAAAATAAAGATAATGCTACAGATGATGGTATAGATGATAGAGATATTGAATCATTAGAGATTATATTACCATGTTTAGAAAAATATAAAATTACTCCACAAGGGATAGGTTATCAATATGCAAATTTTCATATTAATCAATTATCAGAAGAATCAATTAATTTAATAAATGATAATTTAAAAGTTTTAATACCAACATCAAAACAGATAACAGATCAATTTCAATTTGTAAGTATTATTGCTAGTGATTTAGATATAATTATAAGCGAATATTAAATGAAAGATTATAAAGTACATTATCCTGATCATTATATTCATCATGTGATACAACAGAAAAGATAGGTATAAATATTAAATAGAAAAAGGATCATAAGTGAATTTAAACAAAATATTAGTACCGGATTATAGAGATACTGAATCAAATGATATATGTCTTCGAGGAAAAGTTGATACTGGTTATAGATGCAATTATAAATGTTATTTCTGTTATTATAAAAATAACTTAGATGATCCCTTTTTAGATAAAAAAATAATTAAACATAATATTGATAATTTAATTTCTAGAGGAATAAAAGAGATTGAATTTAGTGGAGGAGAATCTAGTATTCATCCAAACATTATTGAGTTAATTGAATATGCATATAATAAATGTGGAAAAGTTAGTATGTTATCAAATGGTTCATTTGATAATAAATTATTAGCAAATATGAAACAAAAAGGATTGTCTGAAATATTGTTTTCAGTTCATGGTTGGTCAAATCAAACTCATGATGCAAAAGTAGGTGTTTCTGGAGCTTTTACAAAATTATTAGATTCAATATATTATGCTCAACAATTAGGAATAATTATAAGAGTAAATTGCACTATTGAAAATAAATTACATGTTTCTAAATATAAAACAATTATCAAATTAATAAATCCAAAACAAGTAAATTTACTTCCTTTAAATTATTGGAATAATGCACAAGAATTAAAAGAAATAGATTATCTTAAAGTTTCTAATAATATTAAAAAGTTAATAGATTCATTAAAAACATATCAATTTGAAATTAATGTTAGATATATTCCTTTTTGTTTTATGAAAGGATATGAACCGTATGTTAAAAGCACATACTCACACATATTCGATAAAACAGATTGGAATATACAAACATATGGTAATATAGAAGAAAGAGTTGTATCGAAAGAATATATGTTCTTGTATGCTTTTAGAAATAGAAAAGATACATATATAAAACCAAAAGAATGTATAAATTGTAAATGGATATATATATGTGATGGTATAGAAAATAAATTATTAAATTCACATAAATTAAATAAAGTTATAGGAAATCCTATAAAAGATATAAATAAAATTTAAAGGAAAATTATGTTACAAATAGAATTAACAAACATATGTAATCATAAATGTTATTTTTGTTCAAGTAGATTAATTGAACAAAATACAACTATTGATATTAATACATTTAAAAATATAGTTAATGATGCAGTGGAATTAGGAATAAAAAAATTATTTCTAACACCAGCTGAAGGCGAAATATTTATGATAGATAATATTATAGAATATTTAACATTTGCTTCTAAAATTATTAAAATTGAATTTGTAACTAATTTTGTACCTTTAAATAGAGATCAAATTATTGAATTATCTAAATTAAAAAACTGCAATATTATAATAAGTAATTATGGAAATAATGATAGTGAAATGTTTAAATTTATGACACAATCATCAATTTCATCATATAATAAATTTCAAAAAAATATAAAATTTGCTCAAGAATTAAATATTAATTTAAATATTGAGAGAAGAGATTTAACATATGATTTTAGTTATGATAATACAAATGATAACACGTTAAAAGATAAATATAAAACAAAAACAATAATAAAAAAAGATAGAAATATCATAAAACATGGTGTATGTAATTTATTAAATTCTCCAAGGATATTATCTAATGGTGATTTTGCATTATGTAGATGTTCAGGTGGATATGATAATATAAAAAATACAGATTTAATAATTGGAAATATTTATAAAGATGATTTTAAAAAGTTAATGTTTCATCCATTAAGATATAAAAAATTTAAAGAGCAATCAAATAATATATATACAAATTATTGTGATGAATGCACATCATTTTCTAAAACAAAAGAAAATATATCTTTAAATAATTTAAAAATATATTCTAAAATTAAAAGGATATTAAATGGCGAAGTTAAAAATATTAGATAAAAATATAGATTTATATATTTGTCATAGTTGGTTTAACAATGCAAATGAACCTGGTTCAGAACACGGTATAAGTGGGCATATTTTTGAAATGATAGAATATTATTGGATATTAAAAGATAATATTAATTGTAAATTACTATGGACTGAATCTTTAACATGGGATCAAATAGAATTATCTATTAGATCAAAATATAATTTTAATGATAATGAAATTTTTAATATACAAATGAATAGTGAATTCATATATAAACCATTATTATTAAAAGGAAATAATATATTAATTGTTGATGGTAATATTAAACGAATGAAATCAACATTATTATTTAAAAATATAATAATGTTTTCATGTGGAGATAGAGATTTATATAAATTAAAAGATACTAAATATCATATATTTCAAGATGAATCAACTACACCTTATGGGCAGGTATATAAAAGCGGTCCTAGAACACAACAATATACGAAAAAAATATTATTTGATAGGTTTAAACCAACTTCTAAACAATTTAAAAAAAGAACATTATTATATCTTACAGGAAATTGTAGAAAAATGGATATTGATAAGTTAAAACAATTAATAGAAGAATATAATAAAGAGGTTCCTAGAGGTACTTATTTAATAGCTACAGATGAACCAGAATACTATAAAGAATTAGAAAGCGATAATATTGAAATTAAAAAAATGCCTATAGATGATTTTTTATATGAATTTGATAATTATATTTATACTCCTTTAACAAGAAGATGGGATTGTTCTAATAGGTTATTAGTAGAATGTAAATATTATGGTAAAACTTTTCAATTAAAACTACCAAAAGATTATAAAAATGATGATTTAGCATTACGTTCTAGACATATAACATTATGTAGTGAAGGTATTAAACCATTAAGTTTAAAACCAACAGATAGTATAATTAATAAAATAAAGGATTGTATCAAATGAAATTAAGTATATTAATATTAACACACAATCGTCCAGAGCTATTTAAACGATGTTTAAATAGCATATTAAGCAAAAACTTTAATTATGAAGTACAAATATTAGTAAACAACGATTCATATGATATAAAAGAGATATATGATAATAATATATGTATAAAATATTTTTATCTTAATTCTCCAGATAATTTAGGAAAAATATATAATTTTTTATATGAACAAGCTCAAGGCGAATATATTTATTTTTTAGAAGATGATGATTATTTAACACATAATGGTTTATTAAATATAGATTTTAAACATGATTTATATTATATGAATTATATTGGAGTAGATAAAAATAAAACAATAAAAAGAATTAATACTTTTGAAATTGAACAATATAATAAAGATTTTCAATTAAGTCAAATATTATTTAAAAAAGATTTATTAATATCAGGAATGTTTTATTATAGAAATAATTATATACATAATGATTGGAAATTATTTCAAGAATTAATAAATAATACAAATAATATTAAATTAATAAAAAATCCTCAATTTATTCAAACAATTGATGGTAAAGATAATATAAGTTTTAAAAAATACAATAAGGATAGAAGATGGAATTCATTTCACAATCAGGAGTAAATCATAAAGTTCAAAGATTATATATACATTGGGATATAACAACAGTATGTGAATATAAATGTTCTTATTGTTATGCAATAAAAGAATATGATAATAATTGGATGAGACCAGGAAATTGGAAAAATCAACAAAAAGTTATTGAAGAATTATCTAAAGCAACATTACCTATTTTTTTAGGATTACTTGGAGGAGAACCAACATCTCATTATAAATTTAAAGAAATGATTGATCAAATAGATGATAAAGTATTGCATCATGATGATTCAAGATTATATATAACAACTAATGGTTATAAAGATATATCATTTTTTAAAAATATGAAAACATATGAAGATAATAAACATTATATATTATGGAGTTGGCATCCGGAGTATAATGATATTAAAACAAATAAACAATATATAGATAAGTTAAAATTGATGATAAGAAAAGGTTATCAAAGTAAAATAAATATAATGTTACATCCAGCAAAAAAATATTGGAAAATAACTCAAGATTTTATACATGAATGTATAAAAATACATTCATTAGATATACATCCACATTTTATTTATACAAGTCCGCATGAAACTGTAAAATATAGTAATGAATTTTATAAAGAATTTGATTTCTCATTAAAGATTTTAAGAAATAAAGAATTTATTTTTAAAACAAAAGATAAAGAATTATTTTTAGATGATATAAATATATTTAAAAATAAATATAATAAATTTAAAGGCTGGAATTGCTGGAATAATAATTATGAAATAAATTTGTATTGTCAAGTAAATCAATTTTGTTTTGAAGAGAAACATAATATAAAAAAAGATTATTTTAAAGATATAAAGAAAGTATACCCAAAAATTTGTCCTCATAATTATTGTAGTTGTGATGGATTATTAAAAATAAAAAAAGAGAAAATATGAGTAAATGTATAAAAAAAATATCAGATAAATCTAAAAAAATATATACAAAAATAATTAATAATTTTAGAAAAGATGCATCAGAAGTTATTAAACAATTAAAAATATATCATCCAGAAATAAAATCAATGAATGATTTTATTTCTATAAATTATTGGACAATAATTTATGATAACAATTTATATTTAAATAAACAATATGTTAAAGATTATTATTATACTTGTCTTTATAATTATTCATGTAATAAAAAATATGAAAAATTAAACATAGATGATTTTTTAAATGAATTTAAAAAATTTAAACATTATAGTTTACCAACATTTATGTTTGAAGATGATATATTTTATATTTATAAATTACCTCTTGGAAAAATAGAATTAGTTATCGAAAAACCAATAACTAATAAAATATTAAATATATTAAATATAATAGCAAATAATATAAATAAAGAAGAAACTTTAAAAATAATGGACACTGATATAAATAATTTTGCAATAATAAATAAGCAATATATATTAATAAATTTACTAAGTATGTTTTATAGTGATAAAGAATCAATAAATTTAGAAACAAATGTTTCTAAAAAAATAACATTTAAAGAATTATTTTTAACTAAGAGTTTTTTATGATAATAAATTTATATTTTAATACAATTTGTAATTTTAAATGCTCTTACTGTTATGAAAAAAATAATAATTGGGGAAATGAATTAAGTTTAGTTAATTTTTTAAAAATTATTAATAAATTAAAATATATTAATAATGATATCATTATTAATATAATGGGAGGTGAACCAACAATTCATCCTCAATTTAATTTATTTATAAATCATTTAAAAAAATTAAAAAATATTAAACAATTAATATTATATACAAACGGTACAAATCAAAATATAAATTATAACAATTTTAACAAAATTTATAATGCGTATCACTCTAGTTTTAGTTCGTTAAGTAATATTATTACACATAAAAATAATCATTTATACATATTTGAAAATGTAAAAAATATGAATGAAGTAATATATTATTGTAAAGATTATAATATTAGTTATTCAATTAGAAAAATTTTTAAAACATCTAAAAATTATATAGGATTTAAATGTTATAATAAAACATTTAATATAAATTTTGATAGTACTATAATTCATGAGTGTTCTGAAATAGAATATTCTGTTAAAGAATTAAATAATTATATTGGATATATAACATGTCCAAAAATATGCTCATGTGAAGAACAGTTAAATATTGAAAAGGAAATGATATGAAAAATTGTTTTGTTTTCAATATTGAAATAAAAAATAAAAATTTAATGAACAATCATTATGATATAATGACATATTTATTAATATATTCTATACGATACTTTTATAAAGATGTAGATATAATTTGCACTTATTTTGGAAATATAAAAGATCTAAAAACTAGTAAAATATATAATTTATTAATAAATAATAATATAAAAATATATAATGATAATTTACCCTTCAATAATATTATTGAAGATAATTATTATTTAAGAAACTATAGTTTATTTTATTTAACAACAAAAACTAATATATTAAATATATATGATAATTTAATATATTTAGATATTGATGTTGTATTATTATCTAAAATACAACATCAATATTTTAAAGAAGATTCTATTATAATAGAAGAAGTTCCTAAATATATTAAATTATTTTTTGATAATAAACATCTACCAAAAAATATAATAAATAAAAAATTATATTATAATTGGTTTCAAATTATAAATAAAAGTAATGCTTATATATACAATATAGATTTCAATAATAATTGTATTGAAAAACAAAGTGATATAATAATATCAAATAATATAAATAATAGTAATTTAAATATTATATATAATAATGAAGCCTATTATCCAAAAAAAGAATTAAATAATAATACTTGTTTATTACATTATGATTCATTTATGATGGAAGGAACTTTGATATATTTAAAAGAATATAATGAAAGATTATTTAATAAATATAATTCAATATTAAAAATTTTTAATATTGAATTGCAAAATGAAAAAAAATATTGGGTAGATTTTAAAAGGAAATATAATGTTAAATAAAATAATAGAATGGGAATTAGTTAGTTATTGTTCAATGAAATGTTTTTATTGTTTTGTTCCAATAATAAATCATATAAAAACAGATCTAGAATTATTTAACATTTATAATTTTATTGATAATGAATTAAAAGAAACTGTAAAAAATGATGAATTATTTATATTTGGAGGTGAACCTTTTTTACATCCATATATAAACCAAATAATAAAAAGATTAAAATTAAATAATATTAATTTTAAGATACAAACACAATTATGTAAAGCTTCATTTGATAAAATATACACTATAGTTAAAAAATGTAATATAAATTTACATATATCATATCATCCATCTGAACAAGATGAAGAAGATGTTGTAAATGATTTAATAAAAATATATAAAATTAATAAAAATACAATACAAAAAATAGATATGATGTGTGGGGTAGATAATATTATAAATAAATACCTATATTTTAAATCAATACTTCCTAAAGAATATAAAGAATTATTGCATTTAACACCAGTTGTTGATTTTGGTATAAATTCAAAAAGATCTATGGATATGATTGAACAATATAATATTATTCGAAGAGGAAAATGGTCTAAATTAATACAATGGGAGACAACTCCGGATTGGTTACATGATAAACGATCTTTTATATGGGAAGATATGAGAAAAGGTGGTTGGACAACTAAAGGTAAACCATGTATTTATAAAAATAATTATATAGTATATACAAGTAATCTTAAAAAATTTAATTGTCATAATTTAAAAAATGTCGAAGTATGTGAAGATCATTGCTTCTTAATGTAAAAAGGATATTAATATGAATAAACATTTATTTTATAAAAAATTCTCATTTCCTATAAATATGGATATGATAAATAATAATGAAATTGATATAAATTGGTTTATTAAATATCAAGATTTAATAAATGATATATATCTTCCACCATTCTTTGATAAAGAATATACTTTTGATGCTCATAAAGGTATACCATATGATTATACAAATATAAAAGAATTTATTAACAAAATATCAAAAACAAGCATTAAAATAAATATAATATATAATGATTTATTATTAACTGAAGAAGAACATAAAAATAATATTAAAAAATTTAAAGAAAATATATTTAAATATAATTTAAAAGAAATAACTATTGTTGATAAATTTTCAGAAGATTGGTTTAAATTAAAAGAAGATTTTGATTTTTTAACTATAAAATATTCAATGACAAATAATGCAAATTTAAAATTTATTAAAAAAAATATTAATTATCTTAAAAAATTTGATCTAATTTATAGTCATGGAGATATATTAAATAACTATGATAAATATTATGAATTTTTAGAAACTAATAATTTAAAAATAGGAACTGTTATTAATTTTTATGGATGTAGTGCAAAATGTACAAAAATACAAGATCATTATAAAGATTTTAAATTATATAAAGGGAATGCACAACCAATAATTGATTCATATTGTCCTTTTACAAATCAAACAATATTACAAAAACAATTAAAAACAACTAGATTACCAAATAAAATTATACATTATAAAAAATTTTTAAATATTTTAAGTATTTATAAATTACAAAGTAGGCATGATATTGAATGTTCTAGAGAATCTAAAAAAATTATAGAAGATATATTTGAATTAAAACCTATATTATATAGTGTATGTGAACCAAATATAAAAAATATTGATAAAATAAAATGGGCTAATTATATACAAAATTGTGGTGGTAATTGTTTATCTTGTAGTTATTGTGATGATATTGAATATAGGAATACAAATGAAATCAAATTCTAAACCAACCAATATTTTAAAATATTGGTTTGATAAAAAGAAGGCTGATAGTTTTTATCAATATATGTTAAATACATTAGAATATACAAATAAAGAAATTGATGAATTAATACCAAATGATCCTTATAATAATAAATATGTATTAGAATTTAAACCATCTATGAAATGTAATTTACAATGTTCATATTGTGATTTTAGATTAAATTCAGAAAATGATTTAACAGAATATAATTTTAAAAAATATATTAAATATTTAAAAAATAATTTTTTTAAGAAAAAATTTAAAGATGTTCATGTTTTTGTACATGGTGGAGAACCTCAATTATATAAAAATTTAATAAATAATATTATAACATTAACAAAAGAATTTGAATATTATAATTTTTATTTTAATATTCAAACAAATGGTTTAGTTTGGTCTTTAGATGAATATATTGAAAATTTAACAAAATTAAATAACAATAAAATTAATTACGAAATAGGAATATCATATCATGAAGAATTTACAAATTTTTTTGATATATATGATAGAATAAAAATTTTTAAAAAATTAAATGTTAAATATACAGTTGCTTATATGTTAACTAAAGATAACATAACTAAAAATATAAAGACTGTTCAGAAATTTAAGATAATGAATATAAATTCAAATATAAGACCAATATTACAAGATGAAGATTATATAAATAAAAATTATTCAGAATTAATAGATAATATTGATAATAATTCAAATTATGAAACTATGAATTTAGGAATAAAAGGTAATTTTAAATCATTTGCTTTTGAAAATATAGTTAAATTAAAATTAACAAACTTTAAAGGTTGGGAATGTGATAGTGGTAAAGATGGTATTGTTTTAAGTCATAGTGGTCATATATATAGATGTAACATTGATTCTTTTACTGGAGATAATATAATGTATGATGCAAATAATGACACTATATATGAAATAGATAAAAAATGTACTCAAATATATTGTACAGCATACAGAACATGTAGGAGAAAATAAATGTTAGAAATAATAAAATTTAAAAAAAAGATATCAAAAACATTTGATATAAGTATAGATAAATTAGAAATACTAGGTACTAAAAAAAATACTATAAAATATAAAAATAATATTTATAGATCATTGGATTTAATAAAA
>Ga0256843_1000745_pt1 | contig 27021 bp, 23 predicted proteins | sample AlvinellametaG_FD_191572 | JGI IMG/M metagenome (GOLD analysis project Ga0256843, IMG submission 191572) | Pompeii worm associated microbial communities from hydrothermal vent at the East Pacific Rise, Pacific Ocean - Alvinella | ecosystem: Host-associated > Annelida > Integument > Unclassified ... | reverse complement strand
ATGTTTTACACACTAAACCAGGATCTATAACTCCCAATCGTGGATCCATAAGCCCCCCATCTATTGGATAACCATCCTCATCGTAGGTATCTGGTGTAACGATCTTTGCAACAGACATTTGTCTAATGTAATCTGGAGATAATAGCCCGAACATCATCTCTCCGATCTCTTTAGGAATTTCATATTTCTCCATAATCATCACCAGGCCTTAATTTTCACTTATAAATTTATTTATTAACTTATTGATTTATGATTAATTTATGATTTGTATGATTTAACCTGTGAGAATTTGAAATTCAAATAAAAGTTATAAGGTAGAAATAAAGATCATTACTTGCTTATTGCTTGTTATTATTTATTTTCTTCTTTAATCTCGCTCTTTTTTTCTTTTTCTTTTTCTAATTTATTAATAAAGTCCTCAAAATCCTCTAATTCTACTTTATCCTTGACTTTCATTCGAGGAAGTATACACATACTTTTTAATTCATCCAATAGCAACTTAAACGCGTAAGGTATCCTGACAAATGGAATTTTCTTTGAATTGTAAAGATTTTCAATCTCACCACAGATTGGACAATATTTTAACCCTCTTCTATAATCTAAGATTGCAAAATCCCCACATTTAGAACATATACAAATATCATATGGATCTGATTCATCCATAAGCCGTTCTTTTAATAGCATAGCCGCTCCGTGTCCTATCAGAACATCTCTCTCCATCTCTCCAAACCTTAATCCTCCTTCTCTCGCTCTTCCCTCTGTTGGTTGTCTTGTTAACACTTGGACAGGCCCTCTACTTCTTGCATGTATCTTTCCAGCAACTAAGTGATGTAGTTTCTGATAGTAAGCCACACCAATGTAGATTTCAACTTCAAACTTCTTTCCAGTTTTTCCGTCATACATTACCTCTTTACCATGAGATTCAAATCCTAATGCTTCCAACGCCTTTCTTAAATCCCACTCTGTTTCTCCTGTAAAGATCGTTCCATCAATTCTTCTTCCTTCTAACGATCCAACTTTTCCTCCGAGCATTTCCAATAACTGCCCGACAGTCATTCTTGATGGAATTGCGTGTGGGTTTATAATAATGTCAGGGACAATTCCGCTTTCTGTAAATGGGAGATCTTCCTGTGGAACGGTAAGTCCAATAACCCCCTTCTGCCCGTGTCTGGAAGCAAACTTATCTCCTAACTCTGGAACTCTGAGATCTCTAACTTTAACCTTAACTAACCTATTTCCTTCCTTTGTTTCTGTTAATATTACTTTATCTACATACCCTTCTTCTCCATGTCTAACAACAATCGACGAGTCCCTTCTTTGTGGTTTTACTTGTATTGTTATTTCGTGCTCTTCCAAGAACCTTGGAGGAGAGGTTTTACCAACGATCACATCTCCTCCTTTTACATGTGATTCAACTGCAACAATCCCATCTTCTTCTAAATGCCTATAACATTCCTCAGATCTGTATCCTCTAACTCCCTTATCTGGAACTTCGAATCTATCCATCTGTCCTCCGGGGTATCTTCTCTCACAGGTATCATAGGTTCTAAAAAACGTGCTTCTACCTAAACCTCTATCAATTGCTGATTTATTGAAGATTATTGCATCTTCCATATTGTACCCTTCATAGCTCATAATGGCTACAACAAAGTTCTGTCCTGCTGGTCTTTTATCAAAACCTAAGATTTCTTGATGTTTAGTTCTAACAATTGGCACTTGTGGGTAGTGGAGATAATGTCCTCTTGTGTCTAATCTCCACTTTATATTACTCATTGGTATTCCTAATGATTGTTTACCCATTGCCGCAGCCATCGTAATTCTTGGAGCAGAGTTATGCTCTGGATAAGGAGCAACCCCTGCACCAATACCTAATATGGTTAGTGGATCTATCTCTAAGTGAGTATGCTTTTCTGTTAATTCTTCTTCTGAAAGTGCAATATATGCATTCTCCTCTTCTTCTGCATCTAAATATTCTATAACCCCTTCCTCAACCAAGTCAGAAAACGATATTTCCCCTTTCTTTAATTTTTCGATATGATCTTGTGTTAGTTTTGGCTTTCCATTCTCTACGACAATTAGCGGTCTAACGATTCTTCCCGCATCCGTGTTTATGTGTATATCGTTGCTTTCTTCGTTATATGCAACGGTTGTGTTTGGTGGCAATTCTCCTTGCCTTCTCTTTTCTCTCAAATGGTTTACGAGTTCTTCTGGTTTTTCGGTAGTTCCAACTAATTTACCATTAACATAGATATTAGCTTCCCTTGATACCAAGTTTTTCACCTAAAAATTTTATTTCTGGGGTGCAATAAATGATCTAATGAATGATCAAATAATCAATCGAATAACCTCATGGATCGAATATATAACCCTATGAATAATAACACATCTAAAAAATATTTTTTATGAAATCTTTGCTCCAAAGGATTTTAGGAGGTCTATAATTTTGCTATCATCTTCTTCCCTTGTAACTTTACACATTATTGCAAAGTTTTTGACAAGACCACAGTTTGGACCTTCTGGTGTCTCTGAAGGACATATCTTACCCCAGTGAGTTCCGTGCAGTTCTCTTGCTTCGAAGTGTGGTTGAGATCGTGAGAGTGGAGATACGATTCTTCTTAGTTGAGAGTTTGTTGCTAAATAACTTGTTCTATCTAACAGTTGGCTAACTCCTGTCTTTCCTCCAACCCATGTTCCTGTTGCCATAGCATGTTTTATTCTTTCAGTAAGTATATCACTCCTTACAGCAGCTTGAATTGATGGGGTCTTGTTTCTTAACGTTTGTCTCTCTAACTGATATTTTATATCTTTAACAAGTTGGCTGAATGCATATCTAAAGAGATCTTCCATTAAGTCCCCTGCTAATTTGGCTCTTTTATAGGCATAGTGATCTTTGTCATCTTCTTTTCTGTATCCGAAATATAGTTCTAATGCGTTTCTTGCCATTATTCCTAAGAATTTTATCTTCTTTGGGAAGTCCTCTTTGTTAACTCCTAAGTGAGGAAGTAGGTAATTGCATAATATCGTTTCTGCCCTTTTTATTCTATAATCTTTCGCTTGTCCTGGAGCAACTCTCTTTCCAATAAATTCTAATGCATCTTCTGGTGTGTTTATATTATGCTCTTCTCTTATCTCTTGAATATTTAAAACAATTTCCATAAAGAACCTTTCATCATCTATTGCATCCATTATGTCTTTATCTGTCTCAGCTCCAAGTGCTTTCATCAATACAATAAATGGTAGTTGTCCCGGCATTCCCGGAAATGTAGTATAAAGTAATCCATCTGGATGTCTTTCAACGGTGCATAAAGCCCTAAATCCGTGCCTTGTTGAAAAAACCTTTGCAACATCCACTATCTTCCCGCTTCTTTCTGCTTTTTCACATAAAATTCTGTTTGGAATTAGATCTTCCTGTGTTATTAAAACCTTCTCAGTTCCATTTATTATAAAGTATCCAAGTGGATCTTCTGGATCTTCTCCCATGTCTATGAGTTCTTCTCTTGATTTTCCATACAAGTGGCAGATTTTAGAGCCGAGCATTACTGGAAGCTCTCCGATATATACTTCAACAACATCTCCTTCTCTTTCTTCTTCTCCTTCTCCAATTATTGGAATCATCTCTAAATATAAAGGGACAGAATATGTTAAATCCCTAATTCTCGCTTCCATTGGAGTTATCTTCCTTGAAGATCCATCTGCCTCTTTTATAACTGGCTTACCTATCTTTATTTTTCCCAATTTTACTTTATATCCTCCAGAGATTTCTGTTTCGATGTAGCCAACTTCATCTATAATGCTCTGTAATCTATTTTCTACAAAATCGTTGTATGACTCGATCTGATGATCTATTAATCCGTGCTCTTTAAAATAAGCGTCTATCATTTCTCTCATGATTGCCACCTTTAAAACATAACAGTCGAATATTTAAATAGATGACGATACTTATCTTACCATACCTATTAACCCTACATTTATATACTTGCCATATTGAATATACTATTTGGACTATCTTAAATTATAACTAATTGCAAATTGCCCAAACTAGCTTTGAACCAATCAAGGGCTGAGTAGATTAAATTTTTTAAACAATTCTCTTAATAACAAGACGATAAGCAACGCTAATACCTGCCGTTGGACTGTTTCTTGTTATCTTAATGACATCACCCTCCTTAGCTCCTATTTCTTGTATTACAGGATCGTCTTCATATATTTTAGGTAATTGCTGGATTTTTATGTTATACTTCCTTAAAATCTCATCTACCTCCTCCTTTGGAACGATCTCATGCTTTGGAACCAAGATGTGGCTTGTTACCTTCAAGATTATTCCTCCCTCTACGTTGTTAAAGAATAAGCAATACATTGAAGATGATGAAAATTTAAAATCAGAAAAAAGACAAACTTATACGATAAATGTGATGCATCCTTAAAAATATTTTGTTCTCATATTTATTTTTTACTTTTATATATTATTCAACATATTTGCATGTGTGAGTGTTTTTATGGCATGTGGATTTGATTAATATTATGAATATACATTAGTATTTATATATTTTTATACTTTGTTGAAAGGTATTTATAATTTTATTTTTATAACTTCCTTATTTTTAAATAAGCCAGAGATCCCACGATCAGTGAAAACAATGCTGAAAATCTATACATGTTTGCAATTCCCAAAATATCTGCTAAAAATCCAAATGAAACAGCACCTATAAACATCCCTATATTCATGCTTGTAGTAAACAGTCCCATCGCTTCCCCCTTTCTTTGAACAGGAATATCTCGAACTGCTAAAGATAAAGTAGATGTGGATGATGCTGAACTACCAATTGCTACGACCGTTAAAGAGATCAGCATACTTAAAAAGGTCGTAGATTTTGAAAGAGAAAACATCCCAAGGGAAATTATCAAAACCCCGAATATAATCATAACACTTCCAAATTTGTCAAATAATTTCCCAACTTTTCTTTGAAATATTGCCATTAAAATGTTTGTAGATGCAATCATGAATCCAACTTGTCCTAATGAAATTCCGTAGTTAATTGCATAGAGGGAGAGGTATGCATAAATTCCTGCATTTATCATAACGTTAGAAACATTTACAATAAACGAATAAAAAAATTTCTTATCTTTTAAAAACTCAAATGAAAATAATTTATATAAGCTTAACTCCCTCAATTTACAATTTTTCCCAAATTTTATATCCTCTAATTTAAAATAGCTTATAATTGCCGCTAAAATTCCTAACATCCCACAAAAATAAAATGGAGTTTTTATCCCATAAATGTCTGCAAGAGCCCCTCCAATAAAAGGCCCTATCCCAAAACCCAAAGTTATTGCTGAATTAAACACCCCCATATATTCTCCCAATCTTGTCTTTGGAGCTATCGATGCAATGTATGATCCCGCTACAGGAGTTACAAACGCAGAAAACACTCCTGTAAGTATTCTAACTATTAAAAATCCCAAAACACTTTCTACAAAACTATACATCAAAGTAAATACCCCATAAAAAAGCGTTCCCATAACAATAAATATCTTTTTTCCATAGATGTCTGATAGTACACCTACTGGAATCTGAGCGAGTGTTCTTGCAAATGCAAAAGAACCAAATATCAAACCGATCTCTAAATTAGTAGCTCCCAATGTTTTAGCATAGACCGCAAGTATTGGAGCAATAAATCCAACCCCCAGCATTGTCGTAAAGGTCGTAATCCAGATTATTAAGATATTTCTCTCTAATTTAAACCCTCCCATCATAAAATCACCAAACTTACAAATGCTTAAAATGATATTTACAAAAGCATTTAAAAACCTTCTCCCAATGTGATTTTAGTTATTTAATTTAAATCAAGTTGGTGAGATCATGGAAAAAAAGAAAATGCATATAATTCCTGTGATGGATTTAAAGGAAGGCATGGTAGTGCATGGAAAGAGCGGAATGAGGAATAAATATCAACCATTAAAATCAGTTATATGTGAAACACCAGATCCTATTTGTTTAGCAAAAGAATATAAAAAAAGAGGGAGTGGGAAGATTTATATAGCTGATCTGGATGCGATATGTGGAGAAGGAGATAATCTCAATTTAATAAAAAATATCGATTTTATAAATAAAATTGTTGATGCTGGAATAAAAACAGGAGAGGATTTAGATAGGGTTAGGGAATATTTAAATAAAAACGATAAAGCAATAATCGCAACAGAAACGTTGATAGATAAAGAGTTAATATCTGAGAAGAATATAATTGTAAGTTTGGATTTTAAAGATGGAAAACTTTTAAACTATACTGTGGAAGAAGTGCTTAACCTTGTTAGAAAAGATACGCCTTTAATAATATTAGATATATCGTCAGTAGGAACTGGAAGAGGAATTAATATGAAGTTGATAAATGAAGTATTAAACTTAAATAAAGGAAAAAATCCCATATACGTTGGAGGAGGAGTAAAAGATATAGTTGATATTGAAAAATGCTATGCTTTGGGAATAGATGGAGTTTTAGTAGGGACTGCAATCCATCGCGGAGTTATCGATCTTGAAAAGGTTATAAAAACGTTTGAGAAATTTTAATGAATTTTTTAATAAAATATTTTTAAAATATTTTAACAACCATAAAATTTTTATCTTGTTTATTTATACTGTTTAGCTTTTGGTTTCATGTTTTTAATAATCTCTATAAACCTCCCTATCACTTTATCTCTCAACCCTTCAACAAACTTTAAGCTACCTGCACACTCATGCCCTCCTCCATCCAAAGATGCCTCTGGAATTTCCTCCATTAATTGCTCAACGATCAAATTCAGATTAAAGTCATATATCTCATTAACAGCGTCTGTTGCTCTAACAACTCCAAAGTCAGGGCCGTAGGAGAGGGTTATAATTGGCTTATCCTCCCCATACTTTTGAACAATATAATCGTGAGCAAATCCAGTTGTTTTTCCTGGGGCTGGGAACGTGAACTTGTGAGCATATTTCTCAACATCTAAGGTATTTAATATAATTCCATTCTCTAAAAACTCTGTCTTTAAAGCTGGAATAACAGCTCTCATCTGCCTTTCAACCATCTTCATTGCTTGTTCGTATAGTATATCTATTAAGTTCTCATGCCTTCCAAATTCGTTGATGTTTGTTGCCAATATATCATCAACTATCCCCTTACCATCCATAAATCTCAAATAAAATGCCTCAAAATCCATACATAAAGCTATTTTCTCTAAATACTCTCTATCATAAGTTCTTCCTTTACCATACTTCTTACTAAGTTCATTTAATCTTTCAATAGATATTTTAACATACTGATCTGCTTCATCCCCTTTTGCGTGATCTCCAACAATTGCAATTCCAGGAATGTGTTTTATAAACTCCTCAACCTCAGGATTGATCATTCTCGCTATTTCAGTTCCTAAAACACCAGCGGTTAAGTTGCTATCTCCTCCAACCAAATAAGGGTTTACGTGGGCATCCACATAATCGTCAACTTCAACCTTTCCATCCACAACCTCTCCAGGGAAGTGGTGATCTATAACAATAACCTCTATGCCGTAAGCTTTTGCTTTTGATATTGCTGGAATATCCTCATCAGTACTTCCATTATCAATTAAAACAATTAAAGGTAGTTTTTGCCCAAATTTTAATGCATCCTCTATGGAAAATACCAAATCTTTCGTTACATCCTCTAATTCATAGAAGGGAGCTTTTGATGGCCTCCTTTTAAAGAAGTGCCATATTGCATCTACATCTATTGCAAACTTATCAATTATTGGCAATATTGCCTTTTCTAATGCAATTCCTCCACAATAACCATCAGTATCTGCATGATGTCTAACTATGATCGGTCTTCCGTCTAACACTGCCTTTCTAATTCTCTTAGCAACATCTATCATTTTAGGTCTTAACTTCTCTAAAACCTCACTTTTAACTAAAAATGGAATATCCTTTGCTGGCTCTGCTCTCCTATCGATCTCTTCTTCTATCTTTTTTCTGATTTCTTCTGCCTCCTCTCCTTCCAATTTTTGAAGCTTTATCCTCTCAATCTGCAATCTTCCGTCTCTTATTGTTACTCTTCCAATAACATCAACAATATCTCCTACCTTAACTTCGGGATGTGCTCTCAAACCTGCTATTTCTAAGGCAGCAACCCAAGCAAAGTCGGTTCCGTCTGTTATTGTAAATACAGTAGGCCCCGGTGTCTGAACTATTTGGACAACCTCTCCTCTTAAATGCACCACTTGATCTCTCATTTCGATTAAATTTTGTGATATATCTTTTATTGTAGTTAAAGGAACCTCTTTTTCAAATTCTACTAAATCGTATGTAGATAATGGAATATATTTAAAGTCAATTTCTCTTTTTTCTGGCCTAACATCCATTGCTTGAACTATGATTTCATCACCAACGTTCAAGTTTTCAAGTCGTAAACTTATCATATCTCTTGGCCTTAAAAGCCCTCTAACTTGATCGTTTAGGTTGATAAAAGCACCATATTTTTCAATTCTCGTAACAGTTCCTTTATAAAACTTCCCTGGCTCAACATCATAGATTGTGGCTAATTCATCAAACACATACACATTTCTAAGACCTTTTTTCCTTTCTTCCTCTTCTTTCAAACACTTATCACATAATGTCCTATCTTTAAAGTCAGGATACTTTCCAATTATCGCTCCGCATCTATCACATTTGACAACCTTTCCGCTTCCACCACAAAAGTCGCATTTCTCATATATTGGTATTTTCCCTGTTCCTTTACATTTTGGACATGGAATTTCACCATAATCAAGATCATAATTGGCTCTTTTAGAAACTCTTTTCATATGTTGCTTTGGTGAAAATTCATCTATAAACCCAGTTCCTTCACAAACAGGGCAAGTTTTATATCTAACAACTTTCTTTCCAGTTCCTTCACAAATTGGACATTTCACTATCATGTTCTCCCCCAAAATAATTATAAAAAAAGTTCTTTAAATTTGGACTGTATTTTTATTGAGTGCATCAAAAATTAAAATAGATTGCAATGTATATTTAACATTTTAACAACAATTTGATAATTCTTTAATAGATATTCTGATAAGCAATATAATGTTTTGATCACATATATCGGTTGTTATTTATCGATCGTTGTTTATATAGTTTTCGTCCAAAGTTCGTTAAAAATAGTTAAAAGTAAGAAATTTACACTTTAATGGAATTTTGGCTGTGAAGAACATAGCATAGGAAGAGGTAGTGGCTTAATTGGATAACCTTCTATTTCTTTCTGTATTAACTTTATTAACTCCTCTAAACCCATTTTTTCTTTGTGAGGTTTTTTTAGTGTTGATTTTTTTCTAACAGTTACTGTTAATTTATCTGATTCCATTTCCTCATCTCCAATAACTACAACATAAGGAATCCAGTCCCTTCCTGCATTTCTAATCTTTTTACTTACACTATCTTCCCTGTCATCAACATCAACTCTAATCTTGTTTTCTCTCAACTTCTCAGCAACTTTTAAAGCATAGTCATAGTGTCTCTCAGCTATTGGAATAACTCTAACCTGTATCGGAGAAAGCCAGACAGGCAACATTGGAGCGTTTCCTCTTTCTGCTTCTATTGCAGCTTTTTCAAGCAAACCGCATAAAACCCTCTCGATTGAGCCAGTTGGAGAGCAGTGCAGTATTATTGGATAAATCTCTCCTTCATTTGTATGCACCTTTATATTAAATCTTTTAGCACTCTCTACATCAATCTGAACTGTTGGATTTTCAATAGGTCTTCCTAAGCTGTCTATTACAGCAATATCTACCTTACCAACCCAGTAATGTTTTCTTTTTGGTAAAATTTCCAATATAATGTCTTTTCCAGTTTTTGATTTATACTCCTTTGCTATCTTGAAAAACCAGTCCCTATGCTCATCAAAGAAGTCCTTTGTGAATCTAAAAATTACAGAATAGCTTAGATTTAAATCATCTCCTGTCTTTAAACATTCCCAAAATTGCTTTTCAAACTCTTCCATTGCTTGCTTTAAATCTAAGCAGACAGTATGCATATCTGGCATTGTAAAGCATCTTAATCTTTTTAACCCAACTAACTCTCCTCTCTGCTCATATCTAAAACTGTAAGTTGATAACTCATAGAGTTTTAAAGGCAAATATCTTGGCAACAAATACATATCTTTTTTCATCATAAACTGTCCAAAACATGCTGCAAATCTCAACATTAACTCTTTATTTCCCTGCCTAAACCTATACTGCCTCTCTCCAAATTTGTCAGCATGTTCTCTAATAGCTTTATTACCTAAATCATACATAATTGGTGTCTCTACTGGCATAGCTCCCATATCAACAACTAAGTTATAGACATAGTCAGCCAATAGATCTCTAATTAACTTACCTTTTGGATACCATCTAAAATGCCCGGGGTCTGATGCTTCTTCATAACTGCATATATCTTTTTCTTTGATAAACTTTACATGTGGTGGTTCATCATGCTCTTTATGTTCTTTTATTCCCAACTCATGTTTAGCCAGTGCTAAGAGTTCTTCATCTTTAATTATATCTATATTTTCTTCGTTCAATTCAACTATCTCCTCTGTTTCAGGATTCAAAAGGTAAAATTTTGATTCTTCTCCTTTTTCTTTTTTCTCTTCCTTAGCAATAATCTTTCTCGATAGCTCACTCAAAGGATGTCCTTTACAGCTAATTTTAAATGCCTTATACCATCCGAATGGTGCTCTTAAAACATTATAGCCCCTTTCTTTTAAAATGCTTTCAATATCTTTTAAAACCTTTACTGCTGTTTCTGGAGAGGATAAGTCGCTTGATAAATGAGCATAAGGATAAACAACTATATTATTTACTTTTAACTGATTAGCTACCTTTTCAATCTCTTCAACCGCTCCTATAACAGATCCTTCCGGGTTGTTTTCATCCTCTCTCTCTACCGCAATAAAACAAGCCAAACACTCATCCAACTTGCCTTTTAAGTTTTCTGTTTCTTCTGCAATCTTTGTTTTTTGTTTTGCCTCAAATTCTAAGTAATCAGAGTGGATTAATAGCATCTTCATATTATCCCTCAATTAACGTTAATTTATTTTTTATTTTTAGTTTTATTTGTTTTATTTTTTAATGTAAGGATAAATATATACGTAAATTCCAAATAAGTAAGTTCTACCCTTTGTTTAATATACTGTCTTTTTAATCATTTTATTTCTTTACATCCCTTCATATTTTATTGTGATCTATTTATATTATTTTTGTTGCAATTATTAAACAGAAATATTTCTTCAAAAACTAATTATAACTTAACTATTTCAAAATAGGTGTTAACAATGGGACATCTAACACTCAAAGATGCGGTATTTTTAACAATAACCTCCATTGTTGGTGGGGGGATTTTTGTCCTATCTCCGCTAACATATCTGTTATTTGGAAAATCAATAATATGGGGTTGGATTTTGTTGATATTTATATCTTTAATTATGGCTTCTCCCTTTGCATATGCAACAACCAAAATAAGTGAGAGTGGAGGTGTCTACAAGTTTGTAATGAAGATTCTTGGAAGAAGAATAGGAACATTTTCAGCATATATTCTTTGGTTATCTGGAGTTTTCGCTCTTTCTGGAGTTGTATCTTTTTTTGAAATAGTTTTTAATACAAAATTTAATGTTCCCCATGTTGGATTTTGTTTAATAATTACTCTAACATTGTTAATCCTTGCCGGAATTAAGATCGTTGGCAATTTTGTTAGGATATTTGGGGTTCTTACAATATCTATAATTTTATATATAGTATTTCAAAATGGCATCGATCTCAATTGCATATATCCTTTTAACTTAAAAACTGCAATTTTAACAATATACTTCGGTCTTTGGACATCCACAGGTTGGGAAGGAATAACAATGCCATTATCTGCTTTTAAAGACCAAAAGACAATCGCTTACGGTCTTTTAATTGGAACACTAATCATAGGAATACTTTACTTCCTCTTTGCCCTCACAGTTATTTCTCTAAATGTAAATACAAGCAACATAACCGAGATATTAAAGTGTATAATTGGAAATAATTCCTTTTTATTAATAGGAATGCTGACTATAATTTCAAGTTGTGCTTTTAGTGTTCTATTCACTTTATCATATATGCCCTACGGAATGGGAAAAGATAGGATCTTTCCAAATATCTTTATAAAAATAAAAAAAGGAATTCCAACAAGAGGAGTTTTGTTGAACTCACTGCTTGTGATGTTATTGCTTATCTTCAATGCAAAAACCCTCGTAGATATGAGCATGTTTCTAACATTAATTGCTTATTTTTTGCTCTATCTCTCAGTTTTTAAAGAATCATCTGGCAAAATAAAAGCAATATCTCTCGTCTCAATGTTAATTTCTGGATCATTGGTTGTGTTTAGAATTTACTCCTATATATCTCCACATTAATAAAAGAATTATTAAATATATACATTTACATACGTGTTTATCAAAGATTATTAAAGAGATAATAAAAAAGAAATAAAAAATTAAAAATTAAGTTAAGAGATTAAAATAAACAATAAACGAGGCAACAAAAAAGAAAAAAGAGGGAAAACATGGTTGTAAATTATGAAATATTAAAAAAATATCCTCTCTGCAATAGATGTTTTGGAAGATTGTATGCAAAACTCCTCCACACGACAAATGAGGAAAGAGGGGAGGCATTAAAACTTTTCAAATTATTAGAACTTGAAGCAAAAATAAAAAAAGCAAAAGAAGAAAACAAATCCTACGATGAGGAATTAAAATTTCTTAAATGCATAGTAAAAAGTGGAATTGAAAAGACAAGGTTGTTGAATGAAATTAAAGAGGAAGATATAAAAAAAGAGATCTGCCCTTGGTGTAGGGATATATTTAATAAAGAGAAGATGGAAAAGATACTAAAAAAAGTAGAAGATCTTCTAAAAAACTACGAATTTGAAACATTTTTAATTGGCACCCATCTTCCACAAGAGATCAAGGACTTAGAAAAAGAAATTGAAACGGAATTTATGGAAAGTATAAAACAGGAATTTGGAAGAGAATTTGGTAAAATGTTAGCACTTAAATTAAACAAATCTCCAGATAAAGAATATCCAGATGTTGTTATTCATATAAATCCATACAGCGAGGATATTTACTTACAAATCAATCCATTATTTATTAAGGGAAGATATAGAAAATTAGTTAGAGGGATCCCTCAAACACGGTGGGTTTGTGGAAAATGTAGAGGAAAAGGTTGCGAGCTCTGCAACTATACTGGCAAAAAATACCTTATATCAGTGGAGGAGATCATTGCCAAGCCGTTTTTAGAGGCAACAGGAGGGATTGATGAAAAGTTCCACGGTGCGGGAAGGGAAGATATAGACGTTAGAATGTTAGGAGACGGTAGACCTTTTGTTTTAGAGATTAAGGAGCCAAAAATAAGGAAAATCGATTTAGAAAAAATTGCAGAAGAGATCAATAAAGACGGAAGAGTTGAAGTTCTAAATTTAGAGTTTGGAGTTAGAAAAGACAAAGTTTTCTTTAAAAACACCCCACATAGAAAAACATACAGAGCATTGGTTGAATGTTCTGAAAAAATATCTGATGAGGAGTTAAAACTTCTCGAAAAAGAACTTGAAAACAGAACTATATACCAAAAAACCCCAAAAAGGGTTTTACACAGAAGAGCTGATTTAGAGAGAATCCGTAAGGTATATAAAGTTAAAACAAGTAAAGTAGATGACACTCATTTTGAGATGATCATATATTGTGATGGAGGACTGTATATAAAAGAATTAATTAGTGGAGATGATGGGAGAACAAACCCATCCGTCTCATCCATATTAAACAAGAACTGCATCTGTAAGGAGTTAGATGTTTTAAAAATACATGATAACGACCTTTTAGAAAAAGATCAATAAAACAGCAAAAAACAGAATGCATATAAATAGAAAATTTAAAAAAACTTTAAAAAACTTGTAAAAACCCTGTTAAAAAAGGTGAGTGTATATGGTTCAGATGAGTGAAGGATTCAGAAGAAAAACAAGAAAAAAATTAACAAAACACCCAAGAGAAAGAGGAATGTGTCCGATAACAAGAGCATTAAGAGAGTTTAAAGAAGGGGAGTATGTTCACATTGTAATAGATCCATCTGTTCACAAGGGAATGCCTCATCCAAGATACCACGGAAGGACAGGAATTGTAGTTGGTAAACAGGGAAGAGCATTTATTGTCAAAATCAGAGATGGAGGAAAATATAAAAATATAATTGCCTATCCACAACACTTAAAGCCAACCGCTTAAATTTGAAGTAAAAAATATAAAATAAAAAAATAAAAAAAGCAAACACTTAAACTATCTTATTTTAACTTTTAGTTTTTCGTAAATCTTATTTTAATCCTAATTATTTGTTTTAATTAATTTTTCTAAAACTTTTTATTACAAAAAATATATATGAGTTATAGCAAATGATCTTTTTGCATGTATAATTACCTACCTCTCTATAATTATGCATTAAATACTGTGATTATATGGGAGAAGGGCCTATCAATAAATTTTTCAAGAGGGAAACGATGATCGGAAAAAAAATAATCAACGAGAGGATAATTACCATCTCAGAAGCATCGGAAATCATGTATGAGAGAGCGAAAATTGGAGAGTTATCGTATGAGCAAGGGTGTGCATTAGATTACCTGCAGAAGTTTTCGAAATTAGATGCAAATGAGGCAAAAAAATTAGTAGAAGAGTTGAAATCACTTGGAGTTGATGAGAAAACCGCGGTTAAAATAGCAGATATTCTACCCGAGGATATTGACGATCTGAGGGCAATATACTACAAACGAGATCTACCTGAAAATGCTGAAGAGATCTTAGATGTAGTTAGAAAATATATTTAAGTTTTTTATTAAACACTTAAATTTGTAGATTTAAATTAAGGGTGAAATTTTATGGTTAGAGGGCAATATAAAACTAAAAAAAGACATGAAGAAGGAATCTCCTTTCCTAAAAAAAATAAACCGCAAAAATTTGAAAACTACGCTTGGGTATTAGATTACCTCCCCTATGGTTATACTGACAAGCCAAACGAGCCAATAGTCCAAGGACTCGGAGAATATCAGTTTCTACTAATGGAAATGAGTCCAAAACCAAATGTAGAGATAGAATTAGGAGAAAGGGTCTACATCGGAAAAGGAAAAAGAGATAAGATAGATCATGTAATCAAAATGATAAAGTATGAGACACTAACATCAACTGCAAAATCAGAGTTAATATACAGTATAAGTGAAGCTGTAAAAATGCAGGAAGAAAGATTTATAAGATTTTTCAACGAATGCCCTCCAATAACTACTCGATTACATACATTAGAACTCCTTCCAGAAATTAAGAAAAAATACATGTGGAAAATAATAGAAGAGAGAGAAATAAAAAAATTTGAAAGCTTTAAGGACTTTGAGGAAAGAATTGGAAAAAATCCAGTAAGAATTATTGCTAAAAGGGTTGAAAAAGAACTTTCAGATGATAAAAAAGACAAATACTACCTCTTCGTAAAATGGAAAAAAGGTATCATATTAAATGAAGAAGACATGGCATACTACTTAAAAGAGTAAGATAAAATGGAACAAATAAAAAGAATAATAAATAAACAATAACAGGCAAGAATAGATAAAAATACGAAGTTCTACAACAGAAATTTAGAAAATTCTCGAATTTCTTTAAGTTTTCCAAAGTTAAGGAGGCCGATCTCAGTTATAGCAACAACTTCCACATCTAAATAATTTTTTCGTATAATCTTTGAGGAAGGGGAATTGTTAATCAGATCATTTCCCGGAGATAAGGGATTAAATGCAGGTAATACAACATATCCTTTTAGATTATTATCCTTTAAATCTTTTAAATCTTTATTTTCATAAATTAAATAAACCGGAAATTTAACAACAGCCCCAACTTCATCCCTAAGCTTAACAGAAGGATGCTCATGACCCAATATAAAAAAATCACTTTTGTTAATAACATCATCATCTAACATCCGATCTCCATGAAAAATTAAATATTTACCAAGTTTTAGATAATCAACCACATCTAACGGAAGAGAAGAATCATGATTTCCTCTTATTAATATTAAATCTACATAATCATTCAATATTGAGATAAACTCCTTTAAAAATTCTATCTCTCTTTTATATGGCATAAAATTATGTTTAATGTCTCCATTAATCACTAACCTATCTATCCTATATTTTTCAATAATGTTTAAAGCATTTTTCACAACCTCATCCTTTTGCAAATTGGGAAAATTAGCCCCACCCTCTCCAAAAAGCACATCAAATCCAATATGTGTATCTGAGATTATCCCATACTTCTTATAAATTAAGCATCTATCAATCGTTATATAAAAATCTCTAATTTTAATCTTATTCATCATAACAATCCCTTACATGTTCCGATCAGCAGAAAATCAAACCTTCAATAAACTTTAAATGACATCAAAAATAAATCGAAATAAATAACAAAAATTAGAAATAAAATTTAAATAATCCAAAAATAACAAAAACAACAAATAAACAACAAGAAAGTAGATATACAAAGTGCAAATAAAAATAAAAATTAAAGATTTTAGAGAAATTATGCCTGCTCAACAAGCAATCTTGCAGTTTCTGGCGTGTATCTCCAATCAGCAGGTAGAACTCCCCTTCCTTTGTAGTATTTAACTAATCTTCTAATTTTTGATTCAATTAACTGTAAACCTCTCTTTGAGTGCAAATCCTTAGGATGTTGTTCTAAATGCTTTCTTAAATTAACCGCCCTTCTCATTAAATTTAAAAGATCCTCTGGGATTTTTGGATAGAGGTTATTTTCCTTCATTATCTTGCTTATCTTTTTTCCAGTAATTAACTTTACATCTGGAATTCCGTACGTGTCTCTTAATATCAAACCAATCTGTGCTGATTGATAACCTTTCTTAGCCAACTCGATAACTAACTCTTCTACCTGCTCCGGTGTATAGTTGACCCATTCAGGAACTTCCTCCCTGACAGGCCTCTTTGAACCGGAGCGACCTCTTTTTCTTGCATGCATTCTTGCCATTATATCACCTCGATGGTCGCCAGTCCAAAGAGACATTTTTATTTTTTAATGTTTTTATTTGGAATTAATTTATTTTTAGGTGTCTCTTTGGCTGTTTTGATAAGCTATTTTCTACTTTATCGCTACGCGATGGTAATCTTTTTATGCAGAAAATCCATTATAAAATATATCGCTTTTAATGAACATACATTATAGGGATATATATAGTTTTTGGTGATTACCATGTTATTGAAAATCGAGAATTTACACGTATGTAGGGGAAAAAGAGAGATCTTAAAAGGGGTAAACTTAGATGTAAAAGAGAATGAAATTCATGCAATAATCGGGCCAAATGGAGCAGGAAAATCAACACTTGCTTATACGTTAATGGGAATTTCTGACTATTCTCCAAGCAAGGGAAATATAATATTTAAAGGAGAGAGAATTAATGAAAAAAACATTACAGAAAGAGCAAGGATGGGAATGACCTTAGCATGGCAAGAACCCGCGAGATTTGAAGGGATAAAGGTTAAAAATTATTTAACACTTGGAATGAAAGAAACATACAAAAAAGATAAAGAAACTATGGAAAAAAAGATCAGAGAGGCATTAAAATTGGTAAACTTAGATCCAGATAAGTATTTAGATAGATACGTTGATGAAACGTTAAGCGGTGGAGAAAGGAAAAGGATAGAATTGGCATCAATAGTTTGCATGGAGCCAGATCTTGCAATATTAGATGAGCCAGATAGTGGGATAGATATAGTTTCTTTTGATGAAATTAAGAGAGTTTTTGATTATCTAAAAGACAGAGGATGTTCCTTATTGGTAATAACGCATAGAGAGGAGTTAGCAGAACATGCCGATAGGGTCTCTTTAATATGTGCCGGAGAAGTTATAAAGAGTGGAGATCCGAAAGAAGTTGGAGAGTTTTATAAAAAAGAATGTGGAAAATGCTATAAAAAAGTTCCTGAGGAAAAGGAATGAGTTAATTTAGAATATTATGTTAGAACATTAATAAATAAAAAATAATCATGATTATAAAAATCATTAGATAGACGTGAGAAAATGAGCATCAAAGAGGAATTAATGGAGATAATTGAAGCGATTAAATATACATCTGAAAAACCCGAAGAGATCGTTCATGGGAAAGGGCCGAGAATCATCGTTAAGGAAAGTAAGATAATAGACGTCCAAGGAGATGAAGGAATCATCTTAGAAGGAAAAGAAGAAAATGGAATTATAAAAACAAAAATAATAGTTAAAAAAGGTTATAAATTCAAATATCCCATACATATGTGCTTTGGAATAACCGAGGAGAATATATCTCAAATAATAGACGTGGAGATTATTTTAGAAGAAGATAGTTCCATCTCATTAATGTCTCACTGTTCATTTCCGAAAGGAAAAGGAATTAAGCATATAATGAACGGCATTATAAAGATTGGGAAGAATGCAAGATTTTCCTACAACGAATTCCACTATCATGGAGTAGATGGGGAGATCTTAGTTAAACCAAGTATGAAAGTGGAGATAGAAGAAGGAGGAATTTACATCTCAAACTTTACATTAACAAAAGGAAGAATAGGAGTGTTGGATATTGATCAAGAAATTATTGCTGGAAAAGATGCCATAATTGACATAACAACAAGAACCTATGCAATAAAAGAAGATGTGGTCAAAGTAAATGAAGTTGTAAAACTAAATGGAGAGAATGCAAAATGTATCATAAAAAGTAGAGGAGCATCAATGGATAACGCAAAGATAAGCTTAAAATTAAAGATAGAAGGAAACGCTCCATACAGTAAAGGGCATATCGATTGTGCTGAAATAGTTAAAGGAAACGCAGAAGTTGAATCAATTCCGATAGTTGTTGTTAGGGATGATAGAGCAAGAATAACCCATGAAGCAGCAATTGGAAGTGTGGATAAAAAACAACTTGAGACCTTAATGGCAAAAGGGTTAGATGAAGATGAAGCAACAGAAATAATCGTTAAAGGAATGATCGGAGATTTCTAACTAAAAACAACTATCATTAACTAAATTCGGCGATGATGACAATTTCGCTATCTGAACGATGATGACTACTCCCGCAACTGAGCCACTTTTTATTTAACCCAATTAAAACCATAACTTCCCAACTATTTTATTAATTCTTCTTTTTTTATTTTTTATAGATTAATTTTGTTTTATCAACCTTTGGAGGTGCCTACCTTGATAAATGAAGTTATCATAACAACAAAAAAAGGAGAAAGAAATAATAAAGCACCAATAGGAGTTTATTTTAAAAATGGAGATGAAGAAGTTGTTATGCATCTTTTTTACGGATCTCATACCTTTGAAAATATGACAAAAGATGAGTATTTTGCAGTGAACATAACGCATCCTCTTGAGATAGCAAGGGCTGTTTTAGATGATGAAGACGAATATGATCTCTTTAAAGGAATCCCCTACTTAAAAAAAGCCCAATGCGTAAAATTCTATCGCGTTATTAATCGACAGCTGATTACTAAAAAAGATGAATTTGGAGAAAACAAACTTATGATAATTAAAGGAGAAAAAATAGGAGAAAAGATACTAAGTCGAGATCTATATATTTATAACAGGGCAGACGGGTTGTTAGTTGAAACTGCCATTCTATACTCACGACTAACCTCCAAACATATAAATATAGATAAAAACAAAAAAAATGAAATGATAAAAGAGATCTGCAAGTATTTCCAAATAATAAAAAAAGTAGGAAGTAAAGAGCACAAGGACATTGCAATAAAGATTATAGAGCATCTAAAAGAAAAAAAGAAATAGAGGATGAACTTGAAATTTGATTACTAAATTAAAATAAACAAATCTGTAAAAATTATAAACAAATAAAAAATAAAAATAAAACCAATGCGTGATCACTATGTCAATCTTTTTCTTTGAAAGAAACAGCGAAAAAAACATAATAAACAACCTGCGACTAATGATTCAAAAATCATTAAAAGGTCTTGAACTTTTAAAATACTATATGAAAACGAGGGATAAAAAAATACTTGCTGAAATTATAAAAATAGAAGAAGAAGGAGACGAAATTACCAAAACCATAAGAATAAACTTAGAAGAGGCCTTTCTTCCAAATATGAGAAGAGAGTTATCAAGATCTGCTGAATTGCTGGATGAAACATTGGATAGTTTAAAACATGCCGCAATGCTTTACGAACTATTAAAAACGGACTTTGACGAATATCTAAATAATGAAATAAATATCATCCTCAAAATAACTGTGGAGATGTTCAAATATCTTGAAGAAGTGTTAAACATTATAGAACATGGAGGAACATTAGATCCAACAATAAAAGAGATTAAAGATCGAGAGAAATTTATAGATGACATATATCAAAACAGAATTTACAAATATCTAATAAATCTTGAAGTAAAATCATTCTGGGAAGGGAAGATCATATGTGATTTTATCGATAATGTGGTAAATATAAGCGATTATATTGAAGATGTAGCAGATGAGCTTCACATCATCTATCTACATATAAAATAATCAAATAAACTGCAACAAATAAAAAAACAAATAAAAAAGAAACCTCAGAGAAAAACAGGGTGATTTTCATAGGAATAAATTTAGAAATGATCATTAGCTTTTACCTCCTCTTCATTCTTGGGGCAAACAACGTTGCTAATGCCATAGGAACAGCATACGCTTCAAGAGCAACATCCTATAGAAACTTGTTAATATTATTTAGCATTTCAGTAATAATAGGATCTCTCTGTGCCAAAAATGTAGGAGATACCGTTAACAGCTTATCCACAAATGCAACAATCGCCCTAACAATAACTGCAATAGTTATGACTCTATCCACCTATAAAAAAATTCCAATCTCCCTACACACAATAATCATCTGCTCGTTGATAGGGCTCACATCCAACTACAATAACCTTCACAAATTTGGAGAGATACTGCTAAGTTGGATCATCTCCCCAATTATTGCCCTAACAATAGCTTATCTTTTATATATAATTTATGAAAAGATAAACATTCCCACAATTAAAAAAATAAACATGACAAGGGTTTTATTACTACTCAGTGCGGCAATAGTTGCATTTAACTTAGGAAGCAATGACCTCCCCACAATATTGGGAACATGGACAACTTCACAATCAATTTTTTTAATAGGAGCAATTTTTTTATGCTTAGGAGCTTGCCTTTATGGAAACAAGATCTCAGAAACCATCTCTACAATAACAAATCTAAGCGTTAGATCTGCTTTTATAGCACAACTCTCAGGAGGATTGGCAGTTACAATATTTACAGCACTTGGAATGCCTGTTTCAACAACCCAGGCAATAGTGGGGGGAATTTTAGGGGTTGGATTGACAAAGGGAATAAAAACCGTGCGTTGGAAAGTTTTAAAAAGGATAATATTTTGGTGGACAGTGGCTCCAATACTCGCATTAATCTTTGGATTTTTTGTTGGAAGGTTGATAAAATGAATAAAATAAATAATATTGAACAGGAACTTCTAAAGCAGTTAAAAAATTGTAGAAAACTTGTAGTGATAGGATTAGGAAACGAATTAAAGGGAGATGATTTTATAGGAATATACATTATAAAAAAACTTGTTAACCACTACAACACAAATAAAGAAAAAAATAAAAAAAACGAAGAAAAAGACAGCGAATTTGAAGTATTCAAATTAAGGAATTTATGTATCATAAATGCAGGAACAGTTCCTGATTTTTTTACAGATATAATAAAAGAAGAAAACCCCTCTCACTTATTAATAGTGGACTGTGCAATAATGGAAAAAAACCCCGGAGATGTTGAAATAATAGAAGAATATCGAATAAAAAACTTCAACCTATCCACTCACACCCTACCAATAAACGTTATAATCAAATATATAAAAAAATTTATTGATGTAAAAGTTATAATTCTTGGAATTCAGCCAAAAATAGTGGATTTTTGCCCAATGTCCAGTGAAGTTGAAGAAACAGGTAAAAACCTCACAGAAATCCTTATCAAAATAATAGATAAACTAAACCTAACTGGTGTCAACCATGATCATAAAGATAAAAGTTAAAGGGATAGTTCAAGGAGTAGGTTTTCGTCCATTCGTTTATAGAATTGCTAAAAAAAATCAACTCACTGGCTATGTAAAAAATATGGGAAACTACGTTGAGATAGTAGTTGAAGGGAAAGAAGAAGATATTAAAAATTTTATCAACGAACTAAAAAACAAAAAACCACCACTATCAAAAATAGACGAACTTACAATAGAAAAACTCCATCAAAGTAGAAAAACATTTGAAAACTTTAAAATCATTAAAAGTGAGACGAACGAAGAAGAAGAGGAAGGAACAATCCCTGCAGATGTTGCCATTTGCGAAGATTGCTTAAAAGAAATGTTCGATAAAAAAGACAGAAGATACAGATACCCATTTATTGCATGCACGAATTGCGGAGCACGATTTACAATAGTAGAAAAACTTCCATACGATAGAGAAAACACGTCAATGAAGGACTTTCCACTCTGCAATGCCTGCCTAAAAGAATACGAAGATCCAATGGATAGAAGATTTCATGCCCAAGCAACTTGCTGTCCAGCATGCGGACCATACGTATACCTAACCGATGGAAAAGAGATAATCGCAGAAAAAGACGATGCAGTTAAAGAGGCGGTTAAACTACTTGAAGAAGGAAACATACTTGCAATAAAAGGTATTGGCGGAACACACCTCACTTGTAAAGTTGGAGATGATGAAACTGTCTTAGAACTAAGAAAAAGATTGGGAAGAGAGAGCCAACCATTTGCAGTTATGAGTAAAATAGAACATATCAAAAAATTTGCAGAACTTGAGGAGGATGAAAAAAAGGCACTAACCTCACCAAGAAGGCCAATAGTGGTTTTAAATAAAAATCAGAACTACGATAACTACTTCTCAAAATACGTATCAAACTTAGACACAATCGGAGTAATGCTTCCATATAGTGGGCTGCACTACCTCCTGTTTGATAACGAAATTGCATATGTAATGACCTCAGCAAACCTACCCGGGCTTCCAATGGTAAAAGACAACGATCAAATCCTAAAAAAACTTAACAACATTGCTGACTACTTTCTCCTACACAATCGAAGAATCGTAAACAGATGCGATGATAGCGTAGTTAAAAAAGTAGGGAATAATATAGTTTTCTTACGAAGATCGAGAGGGTATGCTCCAGAACCCATAAAGATCAATCTTGAAAATGAAAATACAAAAAATATACTCTGCGTTGGGGCTGAGTTAAATTCAACTGCCTGCCTCGTCAAAAAAAACAAACTATACTTAACCCAACATATAGGAAACACATCAAAGTATGAAACATTCAATTATTTAAAAGAGGCAATAAACAGTATCCTAAAACTAACAAATACAAACAAGATCGATGCAATTGTTTGCGATCTTCATCCCCACTACAACTCAACAAAATTAGCAGAAGACCTCTCAAAATCTCAAAACATAGATCTGATCAAAATACAACACCACTTCGCTCACGCATATGGGTTATTAGGAGACAACAACTTTTTTGAAGATGCAGTTATATTGGCAATGGATGGTGTAGGGTATGGATTAGATGGAAACATTTGGGGAGGAGAAGTTATATTATTCAAAAATGGAAAAATGGAGAGGATAGGTCATTTAGAAGAGCAATACCAATTAGGTGGGGACTTAGCTACAAAATATCCTTTAAGAATGCTACTCTCAATACTCTATAAAGCAATTGGAGACGATGCCTTTGAATATATAAAAACATACAACTTCTTTTCTGAAAAAGAACTAAATATACTTAAATTTCAAATAAAGAAAAAAATAAACTGTCCAAAAACCACATCAACAGGGAGGGTTTTAGATGCAATCTCCGCGCTACTAAACATCTGCCTAAAAAAAACCTACGATGGAGAACCAAGCATAAGATTAGAACCCCTCGCAACCCAATACAAAAAAAACATGACAGGAGAAATAGAAACAATCTCCCCAAAAATAAAAAATAATATCTTAAATACCACATATCTAATAAAAAAATCTTATGAAATGCTACTAAACGGAGAAAATAAAGAAAAAATAGCATATCTCGCTCACATATACATAGCCGAAGGAATGTTCAAAATTGCAGAAAAAATAGCGAAAAAATATGGTATAGAGAGCATAGGTATAACAGGAGGTGTTGCATACAACAGAATAATAACCGAACACATAATAAAAAATGCAAAAAAAGAAGGGTATAATTTTTTACAGCATAAAAGAGTTCCAAGCGGAGACGGAGGAATTAGCTTTGGACAGGGAATATCTTATCTATTAACCCAGCTATTCAATGAGGGATAAAATGTACATAACAACCCCAAGATACACCATAATAGAAGACAACGCCATAGAAAAAATAGAAACAGTCCTTAACAAACTCAATTTAAAAAATCCAATAATTATAACTGGAAAAACTACAAAAAAATACTGCAAATTCAACTACGATATTGAATACTACAACGAAATACTAACCAACAATAAAATAGAACAAAAAAAATACTCAAACTACGACTGCGTAATTGGAGTGGGAGGAGGAAAAGCCATTGATGTAGGGAAATACCTCTCATACATATTAAAAGTTCCATTTATAAGTGTTCCAACCACCGCATCAAACGACGGTATCGCATCTCCAATAATATCAATAAAACAGCCCTCTTTTATGGCAGAGGCACCAATGGCAATAATCGCAGACACTCGAATAATAAAAAAATCTCCAAAAAGATTATTAAGTGCAGGGATGGGAGATATTGTTTCAAACATAACCGCAGTTTTGGATTGGAAACTTGCACATAAAGAAAAAGGGGAAAAATACAGTGAAAGCTCAGCCATATTTTCAAAAACAATAGCAAAAGAACTAATTACCTATGTAATAAATTCAGATCTCAGCGATTATGCAAACAAACTCGTTAAAGCATTAGTGGGAAGTGGAATAGCAATAGCAATTGCAAACTCTTCAAGACCCGCATCAGGAAGCGAACATCTCTTCTCTCATGCAATAGATAAACTAAAAGAAGAATATAATCTGAATATAAAATCATTACACGGAGAACAATGTGGAGTAGGAACAATAATAATGAGCCACCTACACGAAAAAGAGAACAAAAACCTAACAGGAACCTGCCAAATAATAAAACAAGCACTAAAAAAAGTTAAAGCCCCTACAACTGCAAAAGAGCTTAAAATAGATGAAGACATTATAATAGAAGCACTTACAATTGCACACAAAATAAGAAACCGATGGACAATTCTAAGAAACGGAATAGATAGGAAAACTGCAATAGAAATATTAGAAGAAACCGAAGTGATTTAATAATAATCTAACTTAAATCGAACTTTAAAAATTTGATTATCTTGATAATGCCAAAATAACCTCCAAAAGGATCAAAGCAACAATAGAACCCTCTAAAATAAATCCATAAAACTCAGTTAAAAACTGTCTAACCATCATATATATCTCACTGATCATTTCCATCTTCTTTTCAACCCTCTTAATCCACTCAGAAACATAGAAAATCTCACACAAACGCTCATACAACTCAGCATAATACCTATCTCCATACAACATAAGAACATTCTCAATACTATCAAAATACGAAATATAACTTATTCTCTGTAAATACAAATCCTTAGAAAGCTTTTTTAACTTAAAATAACCCAATTTTTCCCAGTGTAATTTTGTAAGATACTGAATTGCCTCACTCAACATAACATCAAAAACCCTCAAATTCAAAACCCTAATACACGCAAGCTCAATAATATCCACTTCCTCCCAAAAATCTTCATTTTTATCCAAAATAATACCATTATCCCAATCCAAAATTATTAAATCCTTAGTAGAATACTTAATCTTCCCCTCCAACACCTCGTCAAAATACTCCTCAGGAACATCCTCATACTGATCCCTTAACAACTTAGCCAAAACATCCTTATTTTCCCTAATAAACAAATCAGGATCAGAATAATCACTAAAACAGTATAAAGTATAACTCTCCAAAAACCGATCTGCTTCATACTCCTTAAGATACTTTAAAGCATCTTCAAATAAACTCTCCTTAATTTCAAACAACTCAACAACCGACTTATCCTTAAAATCTCTAACGATCTCTACAATAATATTCCTCTCATAAACCTTTATATCAACTTCCTTATTCTCCTCAGTGATCCTCTCAATCAACGAATACGTCGGTAAAAACTCTTCATAACTACAAATACGCTTCACTCTTGGCCTCATCATTTGTTCAGAATAAATACTTTCTTTTAAATAACCAACAACAATTTGAACAATTTTACCACTTAAAGCACCACTCATCTTCCCCCAAATTTAAACTTTCAGAACGAACGATAATTAAAACAAAATAAAAATAAAAAAATAAAATATGGCGGTATGGGGGCTATAGCCCGCCTTCTGTAATTTCGGTGGCATTCGGCTAAGCACCATCCGGCTTGCACCCCCGGCAGAGGAGACGCCCGTTTCACCGACTCTTCGGGAGTCCTCAACCTTTACAAGGTATCATCGTCATCTCTCCCGAAGCCGTGTCGTTTCTGTTGCGTCTCCCGCCCCTTCTCAGGGGACACTGCCGATAAACGGGGTGGGCGGAACTTCCTCCCCTTAAAAAGGGGACAGCCACCAGCCCCCTTACCGCCAATTAAATTAAATCTTTGAATATATTTGAAAATAATAAAAAGTGGCCGGCGGCGTCGCCCCTTTCCCGCCAGAAGGCAGTACTCGAGGCATCGCTGGGGGACTTAACTTCCGAGTTCGGGATGGGTTCGGGTGTAGCCCCCCCGCTATGACCGCCGTGCCAAAGAATAAATAGTGGCCATGCATAGGCCTCCGCATCCGCTTAGTGTCTGGATGCCCTGCCGGGCTCTCGGGCGGTTAGTGTCGGCGGGCTGAACGCCTCGGGCAGAACCCTCGGCGCTTACACCCCCGACCTATCAACCT